>OIZP01000036.1_pt1 | contig 93505 bp, 105 predicted proteins | sample 1588531 | NCBI WGS metagenome assembly OIZP01 (sample SAMN03283283) | human gut metagenome | biome: human-associated habitat; material: feces | host: Homo sapiens | place: Peru | collected 2012
ATTTTTGGCGTTTTTCGTTTTTTGCTCAGTCGAGGTACCATCGTACATCTTCCTTTGCAAGAAAACGAAATTCAGAACCTTTCTCAACAGCCTGCATCATGCTAAAATATATTTTCGATATGCTCAAACATTAATTTAGCCCGAGGTCAGGATGTTTGCATTTTTGATGAGAACATCAACAGCTTCCTGTCCGCTCTTTTTGATGATTTCTTTTATTCCGCTTTCATATTCCGGTGCTCTGCTTGACAGATTGTGACAGTCAGAACCAATGAGGTGAATATGACCTGTGTTGAGCAGTTTGATGAGCTTTTTCTTCACGCTTCTGTGAGAATCAACAAATGAAGAAATGTTGACCTGTGTAAGACAACCCATATTGATATAATCTTCCAACTTGTACGGGTCATCCATAAGAGCCGGATACCTTTCAATATGAGCAAGAATAGGCTTTGCACCGTAATCACAGTACATATTCATAAGCCTGTCGTATGTGTTTTCAGAAAAACTGCTTGAAAACGGATGCTCAATCAAAATGTAATTTGAACCTGCTATTTTCAGTTCATCAATATTCGGATTATTGAACAAATATCTGCTGATGTAAACTTCGGCAGCAGGAATCAGCGTTGGGCTTCCGCTTGGAAGTTCTCTTAAAAGCTCGTTGAAAGCCTTGTCACGGCGTCTTAAAAAATCATCAAGCGAAATATTGTCCGAATAATAATGAGGTGTAAGAATTATTTTCTTTGCACCCTGCCTTTGCAATTTTTCAATCATAGCAAGGCTTGTTTCGATGTCAGGTGCTCCGTCATCAACACCCGGCATAATATGGCAATGTGTTTCCACAAGATTTTCAATAATCATTATATCAATCCTTTACTGCCGCAAAATTTATCTTTTGTCCTGTCGTGGATCGTACGGAGGTGTGTTGTAGCCATATCCGCCATAGCCGTACGAATCATAACCGCCTTTTGCTCCGTATCCGTATCCACCGTATCCGTATGAACCGTAACCGTATCCGCCATATGTTCCGTATGAACCGTATGAGCCGTAGCCATAGCTGTTTTTGTATCTGCCATAGCGATAACGACCATATTTTCCGTAGCCGTATTTTGAACGACCCGATTCGGCAAAGTTAACAACAAATCCGAGAATTTTTGCATCAATGAATTCAAGCGCTGAAATTGCTCTTTGAACTTCGGGATGAGTTGACTGATTTGAACGGACAACAAGCACAACTCCGTCACTTTCTCTGATAACAGGAAGTGCGTCCGAAACAACATTGATAGGCGGTGTGTCAATGATTATGTAATCAAAATCATTGCCGATTTCTTCCAAAAATTCCGCCATCGGTTCACTGCCGAGGATTTCAGCAGGGTTTGGGGGAATTGAGCCGGAGCATAAAACCGAAAGATTTTCGTATTCTGTTGCGTGAATAACAGAAAGCAAATCTGTTCTGTTTGATGAACCCACTTTACTGCCGAGATAATTTGTAAGCCCCGGTGAGTTAGGCACAGAAAAATAGTGATGAATTTTTGGCTTACGCAAGTCACCGTCAATGAGCAAAACTTTTTGGTCTGCCTGTGCAAGTGCAATCGCAATGTTGATTGTGGTTGTTGTTTTGCCTTCATTTGGTGTTGAAGATGAGATTACAATGGTTTTGCATCCTTTTTTCATAACCGAGAACATAATGTTTGTTCTGATGCTTTTGTATGCTTCCTCTACTCTGAACTTGAGAGAAGGGTCCATTTCGATGTCTTTCAAAAGCTGGCGGGATGTTGAATTTGTTTTAGCAGATTTTTTGTTGCTTTTCTTTGCCATAATCATTCATCTCCCTTCGGTGTCTTGCTGACATAAGGCTCGTCAATAGTCTTAACTCTTGTTGTACTCTTGATTTCATAATTTGGAATGTTGCCAAGAACAGGAATGTTGTATTTTTCAACAAGTTCCTCGCTTGAACGAATTTTGATGTCAAGCAAGTTGCGCAAGATGATGTATGCACAAGCAATTACTATGCCTGCAATAGCACCGATTGCACATTTTTTTGTGTATCCTTTGCTTCCTGCGGCAGATGCCTTGATAGGCTTGTCCTCAACGCTTGCCTGAACAAGTCCGTTGTTTGTTCTTTTCATCATTTGTGGAACTTCCGTTTCAAGCTGATGGGCTATTTCGTATGCCATATCGTTGCTTTGGCAAGTAACGGAAATTGTGAACATAGCTGTGTTTTCAACCGCTTCAATCACCATCGACTTTTTTATAAAGTCGGAAGTGCAGTTCGAATTTATTCGTTTGTTCAAATTTTGAGCAACGGTCGAAGCAAATTCGTTTGTGTTCATTATCTCGATGTATGTAGCAAGCATCATCGTGGTGTAATTCATTTTGCTTGTGTTGCTGGTTCTTGTGTCATCGGGGCTGTTGTATGAACCTTTGATTTCTGATTTTGTGTCCACTGCATAGGCAAGAAATTCAACTTTTGAAGTATAGGTGAGTTTTGTGATGTTTGCTGTGTAAAAAAATCCAAGCAATGCACCGACAAGGGCAAATGCAACTATAACTTTCCATTTTCTCAAAAGAGATACAAGTATTTTTCTAACATTTTCGTCAATATTCATGCTTTAACTCCTTTGTACAGTATTTTTCATTATAATATAATAACTTTAAATATATGTTTTGTCAATAATTTAATTGTCAAAAAAAGAATTATATTTGAATAAATTATTGACAAAGAAACAATTTTCTATCATAATGAAAATTAAGTTTATAAAATAAACTATGGAGGATAATATGGCAAAAAAATCACTTGCGCCTATGCCGTTTTGGGGTCCTTATTCAAAGAAGTATATGGGACTTTCAAGAGTTATGGGTACTATCAACAACAAAAATGCAAAATCAACAGCTGATGCGGTGCGTTTTGATTTTGCGGTTCATCCGACAATTTGGAACTCGTCAACCCCTGTTCCCAATGTAACCGTTCCGTCAAGCTACCATCTGTGGAAGTGTGCAACGGACTACTCGTTCTATTCTTACAGATATGAATTGATGTGGAAAGATATGGTGTACGCCGATGTTTCGTTTTCAAAAATAAATGACGAAGCGTATCTTGCAAGGGTTGAATTCGTAAACAACACCGATTTGTCGCAAAACACGGTGCTTAACTTCTTTTCATCACTCGAATTTCCAAATTCAAAGGAATACTACATCAAGGCTGAAGATGAAAATTACAAACTTGTCAAGGCAAATGATTATGCGGAATATTCTTATGCAAAAATCAGACCGTGGGAAAATGAAACACCCGACGGTATGTTCAGAGGAATGTTCAAGAGCGAGGAATTTTATCTCGGATACGGCTTGGGCGACAGATGTGATAATGCCCATGTGCACTATCTCGGCTTAAAGCCTTTCGGTTGCGAAGCAGGGGATAAGGTTGCCTATAAACTTTCGGCAGACGGCATTGAAAATCCTGTTGTTGCTTTGAGATACAAGACCGTTACCGACGGCGACGCAAAATTCAGCGTTGATGGCGTTGAAACCGTATTGCCTCACAGCAACGAACTTGCAATAATCGAACTTCCTTTTGCGGAAGATTTTGAACTTGTCAGCCTCGGCGGTGCAGGTGTTGAACTTGATTTTGTTGCCGTTTATGAAAAGGGTAACAGCCTTGAAGTTGTTGAAATCAAGCACGATTTTGAACCTGAAATTTCAACAAAGAAAAACGAAAACGGCTACACCGTTGATATTGATTATCATTATGACGATTGCAAATTCAGGGTGATTACTTCAAATCCAAACACCCGTTTCCGCACACTCGACAGTGGAAGCCTTGAGGATGCACTCATCAATCGTCTTTCAAACGGTGACCATACATATGACGATTTGAAAGAAACTTTTTCAGGTTCGTTCAAGCGTAAAAACTCGGATGACGGTTTCTTCCAAAACACTCTTGTAAAGTCGATTTTTATTGAACCGCACAGCACTCATATTGAATATGCGGTTGTTGCAAAGTCTGATTTTGAGTCTTTGAGTTGTGATGAATATGAAAAAATATATAACGAACGCAAAACAGCAGGTGAAACTGCAAAATTCAATAAAAGTGGCGAAAAGTACGCTCTTTCAACCGATATTTTGCGTGCGACACTTTTGACAAACACGGTTTATCCTGTTTACAAGCACGGCGAAAATGTTATTCATCACACACCGGGCAAGCGTTGGGACAGCTTCTATACTTGGGACAGCGGTTTCATCGGTATGGGACTTCTTGAGTTCAGCAATGAACTTTGCCAATATGCACTTGATATGTACCTTTGCGATGATGACAACGATGATTTTTGCTTCCTCCTTCACGGTTCGCTTGTGCCGACACAGTTTGTGGAATATCTTGAACTTTTGAAGCGTACAAATGACAAGGCAAAACTTGATTTTATGTATAACAAAATGAAGCTGTACTATGAATTTTTGCGTGGCAGAAACCATAATTCAACTTGTGCAAAGTTCGGCAACGGACTGCTCACAACTTATGATTATTGGTATTCTTGTTCGGGTATGGACGATTATCCTGCGCAGGTCAAGATGATTGCCGACAAGGCGGAGGAGTATTCTTGCCCTTGCCTTTCCACAAGCCAAATTATTCGTGCAGGCAAGATTATGAAAATGGTTGCCGATTATCTCGGCAAAACAGACGATATTGCCGTTTATGATGCGGATATTAAGTACTCAACAGATTCACTCAACAATTTTGCTTGGGATGAGGAGTCGGGATATTTCGGCTACACTATGTACGATAAGGATAAAAATGCTCCTTATATTATGAAAACCGAGAACGGCGAAAACTGGGATAAAGGCTTTGACGGCGTTTATCCGCTTATCGCAGGTGCGGTTGACGGAGAAAGAAAACAACGCTTGATTTCGCATATCAAAAATCCAAATGAAATGTGGTCTGCGGCAGGTGTTTCTGCTGTTGATATGTCCGCCTCTTATTATTTTGATGACGGCTATTGGAACGGCAATGTTTGGATGAGCCACCAGTGGTTTGTGTGGAAAACAATGCTTGACAACGGCGACACAGATTTTGCGTTTGAAATTGCAAATCGTGCGCTTGAAATGTGGAAAGAAGAAACCGATTTCACCTATTTCACCTATGAATGTTTCGGCATCAAAACCCGCCGTGGCGGATGGTTCCACAACTTCGGCGGTTTGTCTGCACCTATCAGCATTTGGGCAAATGCTTATTACAAATCGGGCACGGTTACAACCGGTCTTGATGTGTGGACAGACTATCAAAATATAACAGACGACAGTGCGGAGATTTCGTTTAAATATTTTGGAAATAACGACAAATATTCAATGATAGTAACCCTTGATGACAAGAATTCCTACAAGGCAACCGTTGACGGCAAACCTGTTGATTTCGAGCTTCGCAACGGCAGTGCGTTGGAATTCACTTTTGACGGTAAAATTAAAAAGGGCGTGCTCAAAATTGAAATCGCATAATGAGGGGTGAAAGTATGGCAGACAAAATTGTAGGCTCAAATAACGAGCCGCTTAAGGTTCAGTTTATTACTGATGTTCATTATTATTCAACAAAACTCGGCACTCACGGCAAGGCTTATGACAAGATGGAATCCAAGTCGCAGATGGTGATTAAGGACAGCTCTCTTGTCATCAAAAGAGCCTTTGATATGCTGTGTGAGGACACCTCGACCGATATTGTTCTTCTTTCAGGAGATACCACTCACGAAGGCGAAATACAGTCGCACGAGGAGTTTATTGAGATGCTCCGTGACCTCAAAAAAAGAGGCAAGAGAGTTTATGTTATAACTGCTACCCACGATTATCAGGACGATGGCATTGCCTATGCTTATGAGGGTGACGAAAAAATTGAAGTCCCTGCCGTTGGCGAAAGACACGATTTGTGGGATATGTACTATGAGTTTGGACCAAACGAGGCTATCGCCGTGCACAAGGAGTCTATGTGCTATGTTGTTCAGCTTGCACCGGGCTATCGTTTGTTTGCACTCAATGACGACACAAATTACAAGCCGGAGGGCGAGCGTGGTTCAGGCTTTTCCGATGACTGTATGGCTTGGATTATGGAACAACTTGAGGATGCAAAGAAGAACGACCAGTTTGTAATTGCAATGACTCATCATCCTATGATTTCACCGTCACCGTTTTATAACATCATTGGCGGTGGCAATATGCAAAGAAATTACGAAACAACACGAGAAATCTTTGCGGATGCCGGTCTTTCCTGTATGCTCACGGGTCACACCCATGTTCACGACATAAGTGATATTACAACCAAAAAAGGCAACAAGTTTTATGACATTACCTGCGGTGCACTTATCGGCTGTCCGCCTGTAATGAGGAATGTTACCTTTGACCCAAAGAATTCAAAGATTGATGTTGACACTGTTTTTGTTGACAATGTTGACGGACTTGACACTGACGGCAAGAGTTTTCCTGATTATATGAAAAACTTTTTCTTCGGTATGATAAAGGAAGTTTTGTGGGCAATGGGTCATGATATTGACCGCCTTGCAGAAATGGCACCTGCTTTTTCGGTTCCGGGCGAAACTGTCAAAAAGTTTGCGTGGATAATAAAACCTGTCGGCAAGTTCCTTGACAAGTTGACTTTCAAGAAAATTTGGCGACTTTGCAAAAAGGAATGCGGTCTTAAAAAGTCCGATATAGCCGATATTGCGAATAATAAGGTTATTGATTTTATTCTTGAACTTATTCAAAATCTGTACTGCGGTGATTCTCCGTACACTCCCGACACAAGGGAATACAAGCTCACCTGCGGTTTACTCAATGTAATTGACGCATTTTTGAATACAATTCATTTTTCAATCGGCAAGGTGCTCAAAGGTGCAACTTCGGTCAGAAGTCTTTTTGAGCCTCTTCTTTGGAACAGCGGCTATTGCGATGCCGAGGCAACCCTTCCTCTTTATCCGATTTATGATGAGCAAAACCCGGCTCCTGCTTCTGCTTTTGAACAAAAGAAGTTTGAAGATACTGTTAATAAGAGCAAAAAAGGTCCTCTTGTGCTTCTTGTTCTTATTCTCATTGTAATTCTTCTTCTTGCAATACTTGCCGGCATAGTTGCACTTATCGTGAGGGCGGTTATCGCTATTATTCACGCAATTTCGGGCACCGCTATGCTCGGATTGTTGTTCTCATAATTTTTGTATGTTTTTACTAAAATAATTGTTGCATATTGGAATAATTATTGTTATAATAATTTAGTAAATTCGCTATTTACATAGAAATCATAATTTTTAAGGAGTAAATTTATGGCAGACGAAAAGAAAAAATTCAGTCTCGGCGGCATTGATAACGCTGCCGAAGAAAAGGGTAGTTTCATCAAGACTCTTTGGCAACTTGTAAAGTTCCTTGTTGTATCGGGTCTTGTAACAATCATTCAGTTGGCACTTGCGGCTTTGCTTCCTTTGGTATGCGACCAAATCCACACATTGCTTCCTGAATTTTTAAGAGGCATTTTCACACCTACAATGTTCACAGCAGGCTCAAAAGAAGCTACAAAGTATGTTATCGACGGTGTAGTAACCTGGGGTTATGTACTTCCGTTCCTTCTTTCAAACCTTATTGCTAACATTTACGGTTTCTATCAGAATAAAAAGACAACATTTAAGTCTGATTCTGCTTGGTACAACTTTGTTATTTACATCGTGCTTCTTCTTGCACTCATCCTCTTCTCAACTTGGATGCAGGGTGCAATCGTTGGTGCACTTCTCAAGGTTGAAGCAAGCAACTGGTTCCTCAAGATAGTTACAAACGAGTCTATCGCCCGTCTTCTTGCTTCTATGGCAGCAGGTTTTGTTCAGATGGTAGTTCTCTTCCCAATGGAAAAGTTCGTACTTATGAGAGAAAAGAAAGACGATACAGCAGAGGAAAAGGCTGCATAAGTCACATTTTTATAGCGAATAATGTTAAAAGGGCGGTTCGGTGGAATCGTCCTTTTTTGTCCTATTTTTAAAAAGGGGTTATTATGGACGAAAGATTAACTTATACAAAAAAAGAAGCCGGTATGTTTTTAACCGGTCTTTTCGGTCAAAATCTTATTTACAATGTTGTTACGGCAGGGCTTTACTATTATTTTCAAAATGTAATTTGTTTGCCGGCTGTGGCACTCGGCTGGATTTTTGCAATTGCAAGAATTTGGGATGCAATCAACGACCCGATGATGGGCTCGATTGTTGACAGAACACGAACAAAATGGGGTAAGTGCAAACCTTATCTTCTTTTTGCTCCGCTTGTAATTTGCGTGATTACATGCGTTGCATTCCTCAACGGAAATTATGCCGTGGCTAAAGAAAACGGCAATACAACCGCTATGGTATTGATTGTAACTTGGGCGGCTGTATCTTATGTTCTTTGGGGTATGTCCTACACGGCGGGTGATGTTCCGCTTTGGGGTGTCATCAGCCGTATGAGTGAGGTTGAAAAAGACAGAGCAAATCTTATTGCTCTTGCAAGAATAGTCGCTTCCGTTGCGGCAGGTCTCGGTATTGTGTCGGTTGTTGCTCTCAGTCAGGCGGCTAACAAAGCCTTTGGCGAAAGTGAAAATGCACAAAAAGGTTTTATCGTTGTCGGTATCGCAATGACGATTGTGTCGTCAATTCTTTTTGAATGTGCAGGCTTGGGCGTTAAAGAACGAGTACCTAATACTGACGAAAGAAAAACGATGAAAGAATCGTTTGCTCTTATGTGGAACTGCAAACCGTTCAGAAGACTTTTGATTTCCGGTATTCTTCGTGCTCCGCTTCAGCTCCTCGCAACAGTTGTAATGACTTTGTTTACATATTACTATTGCGGCGGCGATTTAACCAATGCGTTCAGCAACGGCAAAACATTCCTTACCGCTGTTATCATTGGCGGTGCGTTCTTTATCGGTCAGTTCGGTGCAACGGCTTTTTGTCCTGTGCTTATGAAAAAGATTGATGTAAAAACGCTTTACAATCTTACAGGTTTTTCCGCTTTGCCTATGGCTTTGCTGTTTGTTACTTATCTTATCGCTCCTACCGAACTTGCCAAAATTGGTTGGGTAGTCATCGACGGCGTGCTGCTCCTTTTTGCCGGAATCGGCTTTGGTGCGGTTATGATTTGCCAAAGCGTTATGATAAGCGACTGTATAGACTATGAGGACTATCATCATAACTACCGTCCCGACGGTGTGTTTTTTGCAGGTCAAAGCTTTATCCAGAAGTTTTCAACGGGTATTGCTTCAATTATTTCGGCTTATGTCTATGCCGCAGTCGGCTATTCCGATGTCAATATTGAAAAAATGAATACAGCCATTGCTAACGGTGCGTCGTTTGCAACCGATTTTCAAAATTATTCAAAGGCAATGTGGCTTTTGATCACAATTCCGCCTGCAATCGGTATGGCAATTTCAATCATTCCTACCATTAAGTATGAGATTACAAGCAAATCTCACCAAGAAATGCTCAATGTTCTTATAGAAAGACATAAAGAAGCGGAATAATAAAAATATAAACGGACTTTCTCACAATTGTAAGAATGTCCGTTTTTTTTATGTTAAAAAGAGTATGTTTATTGGCTGCTTTAGGGTCTTTATCAGTTTACGCAGTAAAAATTGCTTTCCCACGCAGGAATGTATTTTGAATGTCTGAAGTAGATTTTGTAGTCGTTGTCGAGTTCCCACACCTTTAATGGCAGGGCAAACAAATCCTCGTTTCGGTGGTAGGCACAGATATATAGCTTTGGCAGTTGCGATTTTATGGTTTTTTCCATGCCTTCTAGTGCCTTCATTTCGCTTCCCTCAATGTCCATTTTGATGAATGTTGCAGGGATATTCAGGCTGTCAATGTCCGTCACTTCAACACTTGTTCCGCTTGATGAAAGTTTGCTGTTTCTGCCTGCGTCTGCGCTGAAAATCAGTGTGTCTTTTTTGCTCCACGCACCCATGTTCAGCGTTGTCAAGTTCTCCATACCGTCGGTGTTTTTCAGCAGTTTTTTGTAGCTTTTTGCGTCAGGTTCAAGTGCGGTAATGTGCTTGTATTTTCCGCCTGTTGCGTTTGTAAATTCTCTTATTGTGTCGCCGTCATATGCACCCAAATCAACGATTTCTTCGCTGTCGGTCAACTTCAAAATTTCCGAATAAACCTTGTCTTTTTCACAAAATGAGCGTAGCAAATATTCAATCTTGCCCGATACCTTGAACGAAAGAATGTCAAGATAAACCCTCTTGCTTTCTTCGTCCGCAAGTCGAGAATAAACCTCGTCAAATTTCGCCTCGTTTTCGGCAATGTATTCACGGGTGAACAATCCTCCGCCTGCCACGGGAACATCGGGTGCAAATACCGTGTGTTCGCTGTTGATTCTTTCGATATTTTCAATAACACTGTCTATGTGACTTGCAAAGCAAAGAACAACATTGAAGTCGTCGTATTTTTCGCAAACCTCACTGTATTTGAGCACCTTGTAGCCTTTGAACGAATGGCCTCTTACAAATTCGTCACTTGCAAAAACTTCGTCTGCCTTTAGCCCTCTTTGTTCAAGCTCTGCCATGATTTTTTCTGCACCGAGCCCCATTCCGTATAGCACAATAGGCCTTTTGCTGTCTTTCAGGGTGTCCCATATATTTTTGTCTTGTATCTTTTCAAGCATTTTGCCGTCACCTCATTTTGATATATAATAACATATTACTTTGCACTTTACAAATTAATATTTATATATTATAATATATCAGAATGGATTACTATATAATTTTGTTAATCGGAGGTATTTGCCTTTATGGCTATTGGCAGTTTAAAACGCTTGTTTAAAAAAGAAAGTTCAACCGAGGAAGAAATAAAACAGCTTGTTGACGATGACGAGGGCGAACTTGAAAAATCCACAAGAGATATTATTAATAATCTTTTTGAATTTCACGATACTAATGTTGGCGATATTATGACTCACAGAACGGATATTGCCGCTGTTGAAATTACCGAGGAAATAATTGATGTTGTCAAACTTGCTATTGACGAGGGCTTTTCCCGTATTCCTATTTATGAAGAAGATCTTGACAATATCAAGGGCATTGTGTATGTAAAGGATTTGCTCAAATTTGTCGGAACGGAAATTCCAAAGGGTGAAAAAATCGAGGACTACATCCGCACACCGCTTTTTGTTCCGGAAACTATTCCGTGCGGAAAGCTCTTTGCTCAAATGACGGAAACTCATATTCAACTTGCTATTGTTGTTGATGAATACGGCGGAACAGCAGGACTTGTTACTATGGAAGATATTATCGAGGAACTTGTCGGCGAAATCGAGGATGAATACGACGATGAGGAACAATCGGTTACAAAGATTGATGACGACACCTTTGTTTTTGACGGCGCTTGCGATATTGAAGACGCCGAGGAAGCACTTGGCGTTGATTTGCCGGAGGGCGACTACAACACCGTTGCAGGCTTTGTCATTAACAGACTTGGTGCTGTGCCGAGCGAGGAGAGCAAGGGCGAAGCTGTGGAATACGGCGGAGTCAGATTTACCGTGCTTGAAGTTACGGACAGAAAAATAGATTCAATTAAGGCGGAAGTGTATGACAGAACAAATAATAACGATTGATGCAATGGAGCAGGCGGTGTCGCTGTTTGGCTCGTTTGACGAAAACATCCGTATGATAGAACGGGAGTTTGGCGTCAGCATTGTTTCAAGAGGCTCTGATTTAAAAATTATGGGTGATGCCGAGGCTGTGTCAAAAGCAGTCAGAACAATCAATTCCTTGCTTGTGCTCATTGGCAAGGGCGAGGCACTTACCGACCAAAATGTAAGATATGTTTTGTCTTTGGTCAACGAGGGCAACGAGGATAAAATTTCTTCAATGACCAATGATTCAATTTGCATAACCGCAAAGGGCAGACCTGTCAAGCCTAAAACTCTCGGTCAAAAGAAGTACACACAGGCAATTGACGACCACACAATCACATTTGGTGTCGGTCCTGCCGGAACAGGTAAAACCTATCTTGCCGTTGCTATGGCGGTGACTGCGTTCAGGGCAAAGCAGGTTAACAGAATTATCCTCACTCGACCGGCTGTTGAAGCAGGCGAAAAGTTGGGCTTCTTGCCGGGCGATTTGCAAAGCAAGGTTGACCCTTATCTCCGACCGCTTTATGATGCATTGTTTGATATGCTCGGTGCGGAGAATTTCCAAAATTATCAAGAGAGGGGAGCAATTGAGGTTGCACCGCTTGCCTATATGCGAGGCAGAACTCTTGACGACAGCTTCATTATTCTCGATGAGGCACAAAATACAACTCCGGAGCAAATGAAAATGTTTTTGACCCGACTTGGCTTTAGGTCAAAAATGGTTGTTACCGGTGATATTACACAGATTGACCTTCCTGATGGCAAAAAATCAGGACTTAAAACCGTTTTGAATATCCTCAAAGATGTTGACGATATTGAGATTATCAAGTTTACCCAAAAGGATGTTGTTCGCCACAGACTTGTTCAGGATATTATCAAAGCGTATGAAAAATATGACGAAAAGCAAATGAAAAAAAGAAAAGGAGAAGATAAGTAATGAATAAAGTAAAAGTTATAATCTCCGACGAACAAAAGGAAATTACTGTTCCCAGAGGAATAAGAATGTTGATTCGCCGTTGTTGTAATGCAGTTTTGCAGGCAGAGAAATTTGGCTCGGATGCAGAGGTTAGCGTAAGTTTTGTTGACAACGAGAGAATTCACGAACTCAACGCCCAGTACAGAAATGTTGACAGAGAAACGGATGTTCTTTCGTTCCCTATGGGCGAAAACGGCGAGTACGACACAAATATGGACACAGGCGCAAAAATCCTCGGCGATATTGTTATAAGCGTGCCAAAGGCTATGGAGCAGGCAAAGGCGTACAATCATTCTCTTCAAAGAGAAATCGGATTTTTGACCGTTCATTCAATGCTTCACTTGCTTGGATACGACCACGAAAACGGCGGTATCGAGCAGGTACATATGCGTGAAAAGGAAGAGGAAGTTCTTACCAAAATCGGACTTAAGCGTGACAACAGCTATTATATGGGAGATTAATTAATGACAAAAACAGCATTTATTGCTATTGTAGGCTGTCCAAATGTGGGCAAATCATCAATACTCAACAAAATTATGGGCACAAAGATTGCCATTGTGTCATCAAAGCCACAGACCACCCGCACAAAGATTATGGGCGTTCTCACCGAGGGTGACATTCAGCTTGTTTTCACCGACACTCCGGGTTATCACAAGCCTCACAATAAACTTGGCGAAAAAATGAATCAGGCAGTCGGCGACTCAATCGGTGGTGTTGATGCTTGTTTGTTTGTTGTTGAATCAAAGGGCGACATCAAAAAAGGCGAGTACGAGCTTCTTGAAAAGTTCAAAAATCTCAAAGTGCCGGTTATCCTTGCAATCAACAAAATCGATATGATTAAGGACAAAGAGGAACTCTTGGAGCGTATTGTTCAGCTCAACAGCTTGTTCGATTTTGAAGCGATTGTTCCTGTTTGTGCATCGACAGGTGAGCATATTGATGAACTTGTTGACGAAATGAAAAAACTTGCGTTTGATTCACCTCACTTCTTCCCTGATGACACTCTCACCGACCAGCCAGAAAGAGTGCTTGCCTCAGAGATTATCAGAGAAAAGATACTCAGACTTATGGACAAGGAAGTGCCACACGGTATTGCTGTGTCTATCGAAAAAATGCGTGAGCGTGACAATCAGGACATTCTTGATATTGAAGCAATTATTTATTGCGAAAGAGAGAGCCACAAAGGTATGGTTATCGGCAAAAAAGGCTCAATGCTCAAAAAGATTTCCACTTATGCCCGTCAGGACTTGGAAAGTTTCTTTGGCATAAAAGTAAATCTTCAAACTTGGGTAAAGGTAAAGGAAGATTGGCGTAACCGTGAGGGATTAATTCATAACTTCGGCTTGGATTAATTTGGCACAAATCATTTGAAGCACCATAGGATAAAATAGTAACGGTGGTGCTTTTATGGATAATTTATGGCAAAATTTTGTGTCAACGGGTAGCGTTTCGGATTACCTGAAATATAAACAATCAGAAAATAAAAACGAGGTTGTGCAGACTGATGCAGACAAAAACAAAGGGACTTATAATCAGAGAACAGACGGTGGGGGAGAGCGATAAACTTGTAACCGTTATCACCGAGGATTTTGGTTTAATCAAAGCCTTTGTTCGCCGTGCAAAGACTATCAAAAGTCAAAATTTATCTGCAACCTCGCTTTTTGCGTACAGTGAGTTTTCGTTGTACAGAAGTAAGGAAGCGTATGTTATCGACAATGCAACCTCAATCGAGGTGTTTTTTAATCTTCGCTCGGATATTGAAACCTTGTCGCTTGCACAGTACTTTGCACAGCTTGCGTGCTTTTTGGGAACAGAGGAGCAACCGATGCCGGGTATGCTTCGGCTTTTGCTCAATGCACTTTATCTTTTGTGCCAAGGCAAAAAAAGTCATCCGCTCATCAAGGCAACGGTTGAACTTCGTATGCTTGCACTCGGCGGATATATGCCTGACTTGACGGCTTGCTACCGCTGTGGTACATACGAAAGCGAAATTATGTATTTTGATATGGAAGAAGCGTGCATTTATTGCAAGGATTGCTATCGCAACAATGCCGTTGAACTTCCGCTTGCCGTTGTGACTGCAATGAGATTTATCTGCTTTGTTGATCTCGGCAAGGTGTTTTCATTTAATTTGAGCGAGGAAAATATGGCGCTTCTTTGCTCAACTGTTGAAAAATATTTGCTTTCCCGAATTGACGGAAGGCTGACTACTTTGGAATTTTACAAAACAATTGTTATATAGATATGGAAAAGAATTATGAAACTCTGGAGCTTGATAAAGTTCTGGAAATGCTAAAAAATGAAACTTCGTGTGATGATGCCGCAGAAATGGCGCTCAACATCAAGCCGACTTCTGATTTTATTGCCGTGTGCAATATGATTAATCAAACCGAGGACGCTTTTTCGTTGCTTGCTCGTTTTGGTGCACCGTCATTTTCGGGGTTGTATAATGTAAACGGTGCGCTTGCCCGTGCTTCGGCAGGCGGCGAGCTTAACACCCGTGAGCTTCTCAATATTGCGTCAACGCTTCGTTCAATCCGTATTCTTTATGAATGGCACGGACATTGCAGCGGAGTGCGAACAACTCTTGACACCTTGTTCGAGAGCATAACCGTGAATAAATATCTTGAAGATAAAATTTTTACTTGTATTATCGGTGAAGATGAAATTTCCGACAAGGCAAGCGAGGCTTTGTATGATATTCGCCGAAAAATCAGAGCGAAGTCATCTTCAATTCGTGAAAAACTTGATGCAATGATTCATTCACCGCACTACACAAAATATTTGCAGGAAGCTATTGTCACCCAGCGTGACGGTCGATTTGTTGTTCCTGTAAAGAGCGAGTGCCGTGGCAATGTTCAAGGTTTGGTGCACGATACTTCGTCATCAGGCTCAACTGTGTTCATTGAACCGATTTCGGTTGTTGAGGCAAACAATGATATTAAAGTGCTCAAGGGCAAGGAACGAGAAGAAATTAACCGTATTTTGTTTGAATTGTCGGTTGAAGCGGGTAACTTTGGCGAGAGCATAAAGCACAGCTATGAAGCGGCGGTTGACCTTAATCTTATTTTTGCAAAAGCCCACCTTGCAAACAAAATGAAAGCGGTCAAGCCGATAATCAACACCGACGGTATAATTGATTTGAAGCAGGCAAGACATCCGCTTATTGACAAAAACAAGGTTGTGCCAATTGATATTTCTCTTGGTGAAAAGTACGACACACTTGTTATTACAGGTCCTAACACGGGCGGTAAAACCGTTTCGATAAAAACTGTCGGACTTCTCACTCTCATGACTATGTGCGGACTTCTCATTCCGGCATATCAGTCAAGCAGAATTTCCGTTTTTGATAAAATTTTGGTGGACATTGGTGACGAGCAAAGCATTCAGCAAAATCTTTCAACCTTTTCGTCACACATCACCAATGTTGCAAATATATTGAAGGTTGCGGATGAAAGTTCGCTTGTTCTCATTGACGAACTCGGAGCGGGCACAGACCCTATTGAGGGTGCCGCACTTGCAGTTGCCATCATTGAAAAATTGCGACAAAAGGGCGCAAAAATTCTTTCAACCACTCACTATGCCGAACTTAAGGCGTATGCTCTTGATACAGAGGGCGTTGTGAACGGTTGTTGTGAATTTGATGTTAAAACATTGTCGCCTACATATCGTTTGCTCATAGGTGTACCGGGCAGGTCAAATGCTTTTGCAATTTCGCTTCATATCGGAATTGATGAGGATGTTATTGACCGAGCAAAAGAAATTGTGGGTTCTGATAATCGAGATTTTGAAGCCGTGCTTGACAAACTTGAAGCAACAAGACACGAACTTGAAATTGAGAAAAAGGCGGCTGAAAAGGCAACCGAACAGGCAAGAAAAATGGCTTCAAAGGCGCAGTCTGAAAAGGATAAGATAGAAACCTTGAAGGCTCGTGAACTTGAAAAAGCAAAAAAAGAAGCCGAAAAACTCATCAATCAAGCCAAGAGACAGTCGTCCGATTTTCTCCTTGAACTTGAAAAAATGAAAAAAGAAAAGTCGTCAGAAAACGCAACCGAGCTTGCAAAGAAAACCCGCCGTGCCATCAAAAACCAAATGGGCGAGATGGACGACCTCATCAATCCGCAGGAACTTGCGGACAATTGGGACGATGACTACAAACTCCCTCGTGAGGTTGTAGTCGGTGACGCAGTTGTTATCAGAGGCTTCGGCGAGGGCGAAGTAATCGAAGTTAAAAACAATAATGTTACCGTAAAGTCGGGACTTTTCAAAACAAGAGTTAAAATGTCCGACCTTATGTTGATTGAAAAGAAAAAGAAAAAACCGACCAAGCCACAGAGAAATCTTTATCGCACAAGTTCTCGTGCAGATGCGGATGTGAAAACCGAGCTTGATTTGAGAGGTCAAACTGCCGAGGAGGCTATCAGCAATCTTGGCATATTTATCGACAAATGCGTACTCAACGGAATTACAGAGGTTCGCATAATTCACGGCAAGGGCACAGGCGTGCTCCGCAGTGTTGTCACGGAGGAACTTCGTCATCATCCGAATATTGATGAGTTCCGCCTCGGCAAATACGGCGAGGGCGAGGACGGTGTAACAATCGCAAAGCTTAAATAAATGATAAAAGGGGAAGCTATGAAATTCAAAATTAAAAATGATAACTACAAAAATTTTGATGTGTACAAGGAAAATGTCCTGACTCCACGCTCATATTTCATTCCGTTTTCGTCACCTGAAGAAATGGCAAAAACGGACATCAGAACGGAACGATATTCCTCATCAATGGTTGAGGTTTTGTCGGGTGAGTGGGACTTTAAGTATTATAAAAACGAATCGGATATGCCGAACGAACTTGATATAGACAGCGCTGAATTTGACAAAGTCCCTGTGCCGTCAGTTTGGCAACATACGGGATATGAAAAGCCGTATTATGTCAACAGCCGTTATCCGTTCAAGCCTACTCCGCCTGAAATTCCTGCGGATTGTTCGGTTGGTGTTTATCACCGCACATTTGAAATTGATGATTTGAACAAAAATTATATCATTTCGTTCTTGGGTGTTGCGGGCGGTCTTGATGTGTTTGTAAACGGAAAATATGTCGGCTACAGCGAGGGCAGTCACAACACATCGGAGTTTGAGCTGAACGATTATTTGACAGAGGGCGAAAACCACCTTGTTGTTGTCAATCACAAGTGGACAAACGGCACTTATCTCGAATGTCAGGATATGTTCCGTGATAACGGTATCTTTCGTGATGTGCTTCTTTATAAAAATGAGAAAAACTCGATTTATGATTTTGAGGCAAAAACAAAGTTCAACAATGACCTTACATATGATTTGACTATTTTGCCGTCACTTAAACTTGTTGACGAATGCGAACTTTCGGCAACTCTTTTTGACGGCAACGAGCTTGTTTCGTCAAAATCCGTAAATGTTGATTCAAAGCAGATTGACAAAATTACTTTTTCATCACTCAATGTCAAGGAATGGTCTGCCGAAGCCCCGAATCTCTACACACTCGTTGTTTCGCTTTCAAAGGGTGGAGAACTTGTTGAGCTTGTTCGCCGACCGATTGGCTTCAAGCATATAAAAATAATCGGCAATGTTTTCACTTTCAACAATAAGAACATCAAACTCTTTGGTGTAAATCATCACGACACAAATCCAAAAACAGGCTATGTTATGACCGTTGAGGATATGGAAAAGGATGTGCGAATTTTCAAGGAGTACAATGTCAACTGTGTTCGTACTTCTCACTATCCTCCCGACCCGATTTTCCTTGATTTGTGCGATGAATACGGTGTTTATGTTGTTGACGAGGCTGACATTGAAACTCACGGTTGTGAAGTTGAAAATCACAAACCGGGTTCTTGCTCTCACAATCCTGCTTGGCAACCTCGCTATTGGGATAGAGTTTACAGAATGTATCAGAGGGATAAAAACCACGCAGGCATCACTATGTGGTCACTCGGCAACGAGGCTCACGGATATAAAAACCAGGACTATTGCTATAACGAATTAAAGAAGTTCACCGATATTCCGATTCATTATGAGGGTGTAATTCGTACTCGCAGATGGGCGTATGATGTCATTTCGCAAATGTACACTTGGCCTAATATGGTCAACAAAATTGCAACAGGCTCGGGACTTCCGAAGAAGTATTACAAAAAGCCGTTTTACCTTTGCGAATATGCTCACGCAATGGGCGTTGGCGCAGGCGAACTTGAAAGCTATGTTCAGGCATTTTTGCGTGGAAACAATATGATGGGCGGTTGCATTTGGGAGTTTGCAGACCATGCAATTTATCACGAGAACGGTTTGTACAAATACACCTATGGCGGTGACCACGGTGAAAATAAGCACGACGGCAACTTCTGTGTTGACGGACTTTTCTTGCCTGACAGAACCCCTCATTCGGGTGCGCTTCAAATGAAAAACTGCTATCGTCCTGTTCGTATTATAAAGCACGATGGCGACAATCTTGAATTCTATAATTACAAATGCTTCACAAAGGCAGATTACACAGTAAAATGGCAGTACCTCCTTGATGGCAATGTTGCGCAGGAGGGCGAAATCACTCTTGATATTGAGCCTCGCTCACATCAAAATGTAAAACTCGACATTCAGCACGCAAACGGCGATGAGGCACTTGTGTTTACTTATCTTGACGGTGATTTTGAAGTTGCAAAAGAGCAGATTGTCAATTTCTCCGATGATGTCAAGACTTATGAAAATGCCGAAAAAGATGCTCCGATTGTCGAAATGAGCGAAAAGAGAATTTTTGTTTATTTCAATTCGGGCGAACTCATTTTTGACACTTCATCAGGTGAGGTTGTAAGCTACAAAAAGGACGGCAGAGAATACATCAACACCGCACCTTTAGGCGGTTCAAAGGGATTCGGTATCGGCATTTTCCGTGCTCCGATTGATAACGACCTTTACATCAAGCGTGTGTGGAAAAAGCTTGAACTTGAAACCGAAAAACTTTTGGTTGAAAAGCCGCTTTCTCCGTCAAAGACATTTACCACAGAGGGCAACAAGGTGGTTATCACTTCAAATCACTATGTTTCAACTGTCAAGAAAAAGAAGATTTGCAAGGTTAAATTCACCTATGAAATCTACAACGACGGTGCAATCAAGGTTAATGCAGAGTGCACAAAATCAATGTGCTTGCCAAATGCTCCTCGCTTTGGCTTAACTCTTGAAATGCCAAAGAAATATTCAAATGTTGAGTATTACGGAATGGGCAACAGCGTCAATTTGTCCGATTTCTGCGAACACGCAATGCTTGGAATTTATAAGTCAAAGGTTGCCGATATGCACGAAGATTATGTCAGACCGCAGGAATCATCAATGCGTACAGGTGTCCGCTGGGCAAAGGTAACCGATGATGACGGTAAGGGACTTATGTTCCTGTCGCTTGACGGCAGAATGACTTTCTCTGCCGATCATTACACATCACAGCAGTGTGCAAAGGCAGAACATATGGAGGATCTTCAGGAGTGTAACACAACATTCTTGCACTTCGATTCTTATCATCTCGGCGCAGGCTCAAATGCTTGCGGTCCGTTCCCTACAAAAGGACATAAAAAATCATCGTTTGCAGGAGAAAAAATCACTCTCCTTGTAACTCCGCAATAAACAGCAAAACCGCAAAGAGTACAATGCTCCTTGCGGTTTGTTTTGTATTATATATGTTATAAGTTATTATATTATAGCTCCGCCGTTGACGCCTAAAATCTGACCCGTGATGTACGGACTTTCTGCAAGAAACAGCACAGCCTGTGCAATTTCTTCGGGAGTTCCGAGCCTGCCAAGAGGCACTTCTTCTTTCAACTCCTCGGCGTCAAACATATTGTTCATTCTTGTGTCGATTATTCCCGGGGCAATACAGTTTACGGTTATGTTGCTCGGTGCAAGTTCCTTTGCAAGTGCCTTTGTCAGTCCGATAACCCCTGCCTTTGTCATTGAATATAGGGTTTCGCACGAAGCACCGACCTGACCCCACATTGAACTGATGTTGATTATCGCACCGCTTTGTTCTCTTATCATTTTCAACGCAGAAAACTTGCTTGCAAAATACACTGCCCTTTCGTTCACGGCGGTCATTTTTTCGTAGTCCTCGACTGTGATGTCGTTTATCATTTTTATGATAGACACGCCTGCGTTGTTCACAAGTAGGTCAATTCTGCCGATTGATTCAACGGCACTTTCGATTTCGTCAATATTTTCAAGATTGGACTTTATTGCATTCACTTCATAGTCCGGCTTTGTTTGGTTGTATGTGATGTACACATCGTATCCGTTTTGCTGCAACAAAATTGCGGTTGCCTTGCCAATTCCGGTCGCACCGCCTGTTATTAATGCTTTTTTCATATCGTCACCTGCTTTTTATTATATTATCATTTATTGTTGAAATTTTCAATTATATATTATATAATTTTATATTATACTGAACTATTCGGAGGTTTGTTATGGACAGAGAGTTTTACACAATTTCGGTCTATGTTGACGAAAATGAAAACTTAATCGGCATCCCTTGCGGCGAAAGTGACAAGTACGGAATTGCGGATATTGATACCGTTTTGCTTCTCAAAGCACCTTATACCGATAAAGCACTTGAAAATTATATTGAAAAGGTAATCAACGCTTGCTATACAAAAAAGCATAACGACAGCGTTGACACTTCAACTATTGAGCGTTATACAAAGAAAAAAGGCTTTGCCAATGCTACCAAAGATTTCACTATGATTTCGATAGTAAAGACAAAGACCAATTATTCTCTTATGCCGACTTTTAACGATTTTGAAAGAGGTCCGCTTGCTATTGATGATGACGAGCATATTCTTCTTCCTAATTACAGAGAGGGCGAAATGGCAGAAGTCATCCGTGGCTTTATTGAAATTTATCTCAAGGCTAATATGTTCTATAAAGAAAAGGCAGAACTTGAAGCCGAAAAGAATAATAAAAATTAACAGGAGTTTATTATGCACTTATTAGAAGTTGACAGAGATAATTATATCGGTCAGGCAGACCCGTTTATTTTGAAATCGGGCGGCAGATACTATATTTACACTACAGGGCATAAGGGAATTTATGCCTATTCATCGGATGAATTGACAAAGGGTTGGAAGTTTGAGGGAATGGTTCTCACAGACGGAAAGCACGATTCGTGGTGGGCACCGAGCGTTATAGAACTTGACGGCAAATTTTATATGTACAATTCGTTTGAAATTGAGGGATACACACCCGACAAGGGCGGTCACAGAGGTGCAATGCATGTTTCGGTTGCCGACAATCCGCTTGGTCCGTTCAAGGTTGTAAAGCAACTTATAGATCCGTTTTCTATTGATTCTCACGTTGTACAAAATGAGGCAGGACTTTGGATCTTTTATTCAACAAACACCTTTGAGGGCGACCGAATCGGCACTTATATTGTTGTTGACAAACTCCTTGACCCGTTCACTGTTGAGGGCAAGCCTGTGCCTGTTGTTGTGCCTACTCTTGACGAGGATATTTATTGCCGTGACAGATATAAAAAAGGTCAGCATTGGCATACTATTGAGGGTGCGTTCTATTTCAAAGAGGGCGATTGGCAGTATGTTATGTATTCCGGCAACTGCTTTGAACAGCCGACCTATTATATCGGCTATGCAAGAGCCAAGACAGACGAAACCGACCTTCGCAAAATTAAATTTGAAAAATATCCCGATGACCACACCTATTGCCCTGTGATGAAAGCAAATGATTTTGAAGAGGGCACAGGTCATCATTCTATGATTAAAGAAAACGGTCAGTGGTATGCAATTTATCACGCAAGGGATTATGATGACGGCTTGGGAGCAGATGCTTTTGATGCACGCAATGCACGAATTTGCAAGCTAAATGTAAATGACGGCATCATAACCGCCGAACAATATAAAGACCATATTTAATATAGCTTGAAAATGTAAATTATCAAACCGTACAAAAATGACGATGCCGTGCCGTAAACAATCACAGGTCCGGCGATGGAAAACATCTGTGCTGCAGTGCCGAGTATATATCCCTCGTGCCTGAATTCGAGCGCAGGTGATACAACGGAATTTGCAAAGCCCGTAATCGGCACAATTGTTCCCGCTCCGGCATAGCGTGCAATTTTGTCAAACACGCCTATTCCGGTCAAAATTGCCGTTATTATTATAACGGTTGACGGTGTTGCAAGTTTAACTTCATCTGCATTCAATCCGATTTTTTCATACAGTGTGTTGAGCACTTGAGCAAACAGGCATATTCCTCCACCGAACAAAAATGCTCTTATGCAGTTTGGCACAACAGGGGAATTCGGACTTGCTTTGTCTGTCATTTTTGAATAATCGCTGTTTGATATGCTCATATTTACACCTCATTTTTTGTTTATGTATATAGCATTTGTAAATGCTGTGTGAATATTCGCAAAGTATTGTTGACTTTGTATATTAATAATTGTATAATCCAATTATACTAATCGTAAAGGAGCCACTTTATGGAACATCTTGTTGATGTAAGAAATGTATATAAGATTTATAATCCGGGTGAAAATCAGGTTAACGCACTTGACGGCGTCAGCCTTACTATTGACCGTGGCGAATTTGTTGCAATTATCGGTCAGTCAGGCTCGGGTAAATCCACCTTTATGAATATGATTGGTTTGCTCGACACTCCGACAGAGGGAGAATATTATATCAACGGCAAACTTGTTGACGACCTTACAGATGACGAAATGTCTGTTATTCGTAATGAGGAAATCGGCTTTATTTTCCAGGGTTTCAACCTCATTCCGTCACTTACTGCACTTGAAAATGTTGAACTTCCTCTTGTTTATCGTGGAATGAAAAAAGACGAACGCAGAAAGATTTCTATCGCTGCACTTGAAAAAGTTGGGCTTGGCTCTCGTATGGACCACTTGCCAAAGGCTTTGTCAGGCGGTCAGCAACAGAGGGTTGCGGTTGCCCGTGCCATTGCGGCAGCACCTCCTGTTATTCTTGCCGATGAGCCGACAGGTAACCTCGACACTCGTTCAACAAAGGATGTAATGAAGATTTTGCACCAACTCAAAGATGAGGGCAGAACCGTTATTGTCATCACTCACGACAATGAGATTGCCATGGAGGCGGAACGAGTTGTTCGTATTCGTGACGGCAGAATCGTGGAGGACTACATCAATCCGGGATTTGAAGAAAAGTACGGCAGAAAAGCGAAGTACGACAATGCAAATCCGATTGACCTCGGCTAAATAATGTAATAAAGTCACCTAAATCGGTTAAAATAGATTTAGGTGATTTTTTATGTTGTTTTTAAAAGCGTTTGTTGTCGGCGGATTAATATGCGTTGTCGGTCAGCTTTTGATTGATTTAACAAAACTCACTCCGGCAAAAATCCTTGTTTCGTTTGTGTGTTTGGGCGTTCTCCTCGGCGGAATCGGGATTTATGACAAATTGATTGATTTTGCGGGTGCAGGCGCAACGCTTCCGCTCACAGGCTTTGGCTCTGCTCTTGCAAGCGGAACAAGAGAAGCAATCAGAGAAAAAGGCTTTTTAGGGGTTGTGACGGGTCCGTTGTGTGCTTCGGCAGGCGGTATAACGGTTGCACTTTTGTCGGCACTTGTTGTCAGCCTTGTAACAAAACCAAAGGATAAATAATAGTATATCCTGTGGTGATATTTATGCTCAAAATCAAATCAATAAGCACCGTCGGCTTTGTCGGCGAAAGCGAGAACCTTGTGCACGAACTGACCTGTCCGCTTTCTCGAAAAAGAACAGGGGATAGGTTTTATTACAAATCGTCCCTATATCGTGTTGAAGCACCCGATGATGCAAATGTCAGGGTCGTTGTGTTTTCTGCCGTGGATGTTTTTTGCTGCTTTGAAACTCTTGTTGACTTGGTCGATTTTCAAAAATGTGTTTTGTATCTGACCGATGTCAAAAAAGCAAGACGGATGGGTATAAAAATAGATAAAACACGCCTCTCCTATGCTCTTGAATGTCCCGTGGTGTTTGCCACAAAATCCGCAAGAGGGCTTAACCGTTTGCTCGATGCAGTACATATGGTTTCGCAAACTCCGAATTTTATTACGACATTTGAAAATCCGTCGGTCTCCAAAAAATCTGTAATAAGTTTTAAGCAAAGTAAATTGTCGTTTTTGGCAAGAAAAATATGCGATTTATTTTTAATTATAAAAACCTCTTGTTAATTTCTATATAATCTGTTATTATATATGTATCATTTAAAAGGGGTGCAAAAATGAATTCAAAAGCTAAAACCTATACCAAAAAAGAAGCGGCAGGATATCTTGTCGGTATGTTTGGTCAAAACCTTATTTACAACATTGTTGCAACAGGTCTTTACTTCTATTTTCAGAATGTAATTTGTTTGCCGGCAATGGCTCTCGGTTGGATTATGACTATCGCCAGAATATGGGATGCCATAAACGACCCGATGATGGGTACTATTGTTGATAAAACCCATTCAAAATGGGGTAAATGCAGACCGTACCTTATTATTTTTCCTGCAATTATAGGCGTAATCACTATTTTAACATTTGTCAACGGCAACTATGCCGAAGCATCGTCAACCGCACAAAAAGTGCTTATTGTAGGCTGGGCGGCTGTATCTTACATCGCTTGGGGTATGTGCTTTACTGTTTGCGATATTCCTCTTTGGGGTATTACTTCTCTTATGACAGAGGACGAAAACGACCGTAGTAAGATTTTGGGTCTTGCCCGTATGGTTGCAGGCGTCGGCGGTATCGGCGTTCTTGTTGTTCAAATCGCACAGGCTCTTGCAGGTGTGTTCAACGGCGATATGCAAAAGGCATTTATTGTAACAGTTGTTATTATGACTGTTGTCGCAACAATTCTTTTTGAGTTTGCCGGCCTCTTTACAAGAGAGCGTGTTGAAAAATCCGAAAAGAGTTATACTTTCAAGGAAAACTTCCAAATTATGTTCGGTAACAAGCCGTTCAGACAAATCCTTATTTCAGGTATCCTCAGAAGCCCGATTCAGCTTCTTATGATTGTTGCCATGACTCTTGTTACATATTATTATGCAAACGGCAACATTATGAACATCCTCAAGTATAACGAGGACGGTTCTCTTGCCGGTATTGATTTCAAGATTCTTATCGGTCTCGGCAGCGTCGCAGTCGGTCTTTTTGTAGGTCAGTTCGTTGCAATGGGCGTTACTCCGCTCATCATCAAAAAGGTTGAAAAGAAAACTCTTTACAATATCTATTCAATCGCAGGCGCTGTTCCGTTTGCTCTTATCTTTGTATTCTTCAAAGTTTCGGGCGGCGACCTTACATCTACAGTTTGGTCAATCGTTATCGGTATTTGCATGCTTTTTGCAAGTGCGGCTTTCGGCGGTATCAATGTACTTCAGTCAGTTATGATTGCCGACTGTGTAGACTATGAGGAATATTACAACGGTGTTCGTACCGATGGCGTATTCTTCTCTGGTCAAAGCTTTATTACAAAACTTGCAGCAGGTATTTCAACAATCATTTCATCTGCTGTATACGCTTTTGTAGGTTACAGCGGCGTTAATGTTGACAAGCTCAACAAGGCAATCGAAAACGGTGCAAACTTCATTACATATGACGGCGGTTCCGGTGTCGGCAAATATGCTGAAGCAATGTTCTTCCTCATTTCAATCCCACCTGCAATCGGTATGTTCCTTTCGGCTTTGCCTACTCTTAAATATGCAATGACAGATAAAGAACATGAGCATATTCTTGCAGAACTTGTTGCAAAGAGAGGCAATAAGCCACAGGATTGAAAAGTGCTCAATGAAGAAGATGATGAGCAGGCACAAGAGCTTGAACAGAATCTCCTCAACATTGTTGACGAAATAAATAAACTCTAAATGAAAAGCTATCCGATTTTTTCGGATAGCTTTTTGTGATTATTGATTTAATAGCCAGTCAATCCAATTTTGCTTTCGCAAAAATACACCTGCAAGTTTGTGTCCGTGCTTGTTCGGGCGTGTGAATTTTACATTTGCGTTTTGTTCTTTGAGTTTTTGATAAAACCTGTCGTCGCTGTTAATCGATACCACACAGTCATCGGTTGAATGTGCCATCCAAATAGGAGTTTTGGCAATGGTTTCAAAATCTATTTCATCGATCGATTTGAAACCATAGTATTCGCCCATAAGTTCAATTGCGCCGGCAATCATATCGCTGTGGTTTACAAGCATATTCCAAACAATTCCGCCGCCGAACGAACAGCCGTATATATAGATTTTGTTTGAATCGATTTTGTTTTCAAGCTGTAATTCTTTGATTAAAGCAATGACTGCCTCGGTATATATTTCTCTGCAATATGACTCGTTAATATATTTATCTCTTACAAATTGAGGTACGAGAATATTGCAATCGGCTTTTAGAAGCTGTAAGGTTTTGTCGAGTGTAAAATGCTCAAAAAATTGTTTGAAGTTATCATAACCGATTGTTCCTGCACCGCCAAAATAGACTATCAACGGTTGATTTTCTTTGTGAGCTTTTCTGAATCGGCACGGAATTACCGTGTTTGATGTTTTGGCAATATAAATATATTTGTCATATTTTGCAAACCCGTTGCCTGTTTTGTGTATTTTGTTGGCATTGTATTTTTTGAAAATTCTTTGCCGATAATTTTCGCTTTTCATCAAAATCTTTGTGAATTTATATGTGTTTTTAATATATTTTTCAAGCGTTATTGTACCTTTTGAATTCTTGATTTGTTCAAGTCCGCCGAGTGAAAGCCTGTACAGATACTCATCTTCACCAAGCACGATAATATGGTTATCCGTTTCGGTAAATTGATTTGAAATTTTAGATTTTTCCAAAAATTCCAAATAGTTTTTATCATTAAAAATTAATATAATTATTTCTGTTCCGTTTTTCTCTGTGCGTTCAGTGATAAATGAAGTGACATTATCTAAATCAATCACCATCATTTCGCTTATGCAATAATAGTATTTCATATGCTTTCCTCGTTAAAGTTCTTGATTTAAGATTATCATATAAATGGCTTTATTGCAATAAAAAAGTCGTGTGCCAATGGTACACGACTTTAAAATTTGTATTACTTTCCGAGGTCGAAAAGTTGTTCTCTTGTGAGGTTTGCTGTTCGTGAGGTTTCGTCATCAGGAATTACACGGATGGTTTTGCCGTCATAAGCAGAAACCTTAACCTTTGCGGTCTTGCCGTCAATTGTAACCTCTTTTTCGCTGTAAACTTCGTTGAGAGGAACTTGCTTTGTAAGTGCTGATTTTTCTGTCAAAGCACCAGTCGGGCAAAGTTCAACGCAAAGTCCGCAGTTTGTGCACTTGGTTTGGTCAAGCGGAAGATTAAACGCAGGAGCAACTTCTGTTTTGAAGCCTCTGCCCATAAGACCGATTGCCGAAATATTCATAACTTCCTTACAGCTTCTTACACACAATCCGCAAAGAATACATTTTGCACTGTTGCGTTCAATGAATTCGTTTGAATTTGCTGTGTACTTCTGTGGCATTTCGCCCTTGAATCTGGCAGGGTTGATGTCGTATCTCTGTGCAACGCTCAAAAGTTTACACTTGAAGTATTCCTTGCATCCGCATTCAAGGCAACGGCTTGCTTCAGCCTTTGCTTCTTCCTCTGTGAAACCGAGGCTGACCTCATCAAAGTTGTTTCGTCTGTATTCAGGGTCAAGCACCTTTGGATTGGTTCTTGCACACTTTTCCTTTGCAGAGTAGTCAATGAGTTCTTCATCTCTTCTGCTGATGTATGGCACTCTTGTGTCGATTGCTTCGCCGTTCAAAAATGCATCAACGGCAACTGCACATCTGTCTGCTTCGCCGATTGCTTCAATAGCGATTGATGCGCCTCTGTTTGTTGCGTCACCGATAGCAAACACTCCGTCAAGGTTTGTTTGGAATGTGTCTATATCAGCCTCGATGTTGCCTCTGTCTGTGAGTTTAAGCTCACTTACATCCTCGCCGACAAGTTTTTGACCGATAGCCATAATAACGCTGTCAACAGCGATTTCTTCGGTCTTGCCCTCAACAGGAACAGGCTTTCTTCTGCCCGATGCGTCAGGCTCGCCGAGTTCCATAATTTGAAGTGTAATGCTCTTTACCTTGCCGTTTTCACCGTTGAACGAAATAGGGTTTGTGAGGAATTTGTACTGTACGCCCTCTTCCTCTGCCTCTCTGATTTCGAGGTCGTCGGCAGGTATTTCGTTTCTTGTTCTTCTGTAAACGACATAAACATTCTTTGCACCGAGTCTGACAGCGGTTCTGCAAGCATCCATTGCTGTGTTACCGCCACCGCAGATAACAACATTGTCGCCGATTTCTTCAGGCTTGCCGAGAATTACGCTACGCAAGAAATCAATACCGCCGTAAACACCGTCAAGTTCCTCGCCCGGAGTTCTCATTGAGCTTGATTTCCAAGCGCCGACAGCAACGATAACAGCATCGTTTTGCTCTTTGAGGCTTGCAATAGTGAAATCTTTGCCGAGCTTAACATTGTTAATCATCTTAACGCCGAGTTTTTCGATAATCTCAATTTCGCTGTCAAGCACTTCTTTTGGAAGTCTGTATTGCGGAATACCATAGCGGAGCATACCGCCCATTTTTTCCATCATATCATAGATTGTTACATCGTGACCCTTGATTGCAAGCTGATATGCAGCTGTAAGTCCTGCCGGACCGCCACCGATGACAGCAATCTTTTTGCCTGTTGCTTTTGCTTTTTCAGGAATATATTTTTCGCCGTTGAGGTCAAGGTCAGCGGCAAAAGCCTTTAATTGAGCAATGTTGATAGGTTCTTCAACATTCTTTCTTCTGCACGCACTTTCGCATGGGTGCGGACAAACTCTGCCGATTGAAGCAGGGAGTGAAACTTTGTTTTTGACAAGTTTCAATGCAGATTCGTATTCGCCGTTTGCAATAAGACCTACATATCCTTGGCAGTCTGTTCTTGCAGGGCAGTTGAGTTGGCATGGAGCAACGCAGTCGCCGTCATGGGCAGATATAAGAAGTTCCATAGCGATTTTTCTTGATTGAACAACTCTGTCGCTTTCGGTGTTGATTACCATTCCGTCTGTGCATTTTGCAGAGCAAGAACGCAAAAGTTTTGGGATACCCTCGGCTTCAACAACGCAAAGACCGCACGCACCGTAAACTTTTACGGCTTCGTCATAGCAAAGAGTAGAAATGTAAATGCCGTTGTCTTTTGCGGCTTGGAGGATTGTTGTACCCTCCTCAACTTGAATGTTTTTTCCGTTAATAGTTAAGTTAAGCATTGTGTTTCCTCCTTCCTACGCCTTGATAATTGCACCGAATTTGCATGATGAATAGCACTTGCCACACTTGATGCACTTTTCGGTATCTATTTTGTGAGGATGTTTAACTGTTCCGCTGATTGCATCAACAGGGCAGTTTCTTGCACAAAGAGTACAACCTTTGCACTTGTCCTCAATAATTTTGTATTCGATAAGGTCACTGCATTCACCGGCAGGACACTTCTTTTCCTTGATGTGAGCTTCGTATTCGTTTCTGAAATACTTGATTGTTGTAAGCACAGGGTTTGGTGCAGTTTGACCCAATCCGCAAAGAGCACCGTCTTTGATTGAATGGCAAAGTTCTTCAAGAAGCTCAATGTCACCGTCTTTGCCCTCGCCCTTTGTGATGCGCTCAAGCATTTCGAGCATTCTCTTTGTGCCGATACGGCAGTGGATACACTTGCCACAACTTTCTTTTGCGGTAAAGTCAAGGAAGAATTTAGCCATACCTACCATGCAGGTGCTTTCGTCCATAACAACCATACCGCCGGAGCCCATAATCGCACCTGTTGCGCCGAGTGCCTTGTAGTCGATTACGGTGTCGATAAGTTCAGCAGGAATACAACCGCCCGAAGGACCGCCCATCTGTACGGCTTTGAATTCCTTGTTGCCTTTCATTCCGCCACCGATGTCAAAAATAACATCACGCAAGGTCTTGCCCATAGGGATTTCAACAAGCCCCGATCTCTTAACCTTGCCTGTAACGGCAAATACTTTTGTGCCCTTTGAATTTTCGGTTCCCATTGCGGCAAAAGCCTCACCACCGTTGTTGATAATCCAAGACACATTTGCAAATGTTTCAACATTGTTGATGTTTGACGGCTTGAGCCAATATCCTGCGGCAGCAGGGAACGGAGGCTTCAATCTCGGCATACCTCTGTGACCCTCAAGGGATTCAATAAGTGCTGTTTCCTCACCGCAAACAAATGCGCCTGCACCTGCCTTGATTGTGAAATCACAGATGAAGTCCGAGCCAAAGATGTTTTCGCCGATTATGCCTTGCTCTTTTGCTTGCTCGATAGCACGGTTAAGTCGCTTGATTGCAAGCGGATATTCCGCTCTTACATAAACAACTGCGTGCTGTGCACCGATTGCATATGCACCGATGAGCATACCCTCAATAAGTGTGTGCGGGTCAGATTCAATAACGGCTCTGTCCATAAACGCACCCGGGTCACCCTCGTCAGCATTGCAGATGAGATATTTTACATCGCCCTCACTTTGTCTTGCGGCATTCCACTTGAACCAAGTAGGGAATCCTGCACCGCCACGACCTGCAAGACCGGATGTTTTGATGATGTCGATAACTTCTTCGGGAGTAAGCTCTGTAAGGCACTTTTTGAGTGCTGTATAACCGTCTGCCTCCAAGAAAGCAGAAATCTCATCAGGGTTAATTATACCGCATCTTCTGAGCGCAATTCTTGTCTGCTTTGTCAAAAATTCGCTGTCCTCGTCCGACACGATGAGTTTTTCAATTTTGCTCGTATCACCTGTTTTTGCATAGTCCGCAATATTCTCTGCATCATCAGGGGATACCTTAACAAGACGGGTGAGTTTTTCGCCCTCGTAAATGTCAACAATAGGTTCAAGATAGCACATACCGATACAACCGGTGATGCTGACCTCTGCACCGCCTAAATCATAATTAATAAGGGCTTGACGCACCTTTTCTGCTCCTGCGGCAATTCCGCATGAGCCTTCACCGATAACAATTCTCATTGTGCAGCCTCCCTCAATTCCTTCAAGATTTTCTTTGTCTTATCAGGTGTAAGACTGCCGTATGTATTGTCGTTTATCATCATAACAGGTGAAAGCGAGCAACATCCGAGGCACGCAACACATTTGAGCGAGAACAAACCGTCTTCGGTTGTTTCACCATCCTCAATGTGAAGTTCGTCCTTGATTGTTTGGAGTATCAACTCCGATGAGTTAACATGGCATGCAGTGCCTTGGCAAAGCATAATGAGATATTTGCCGACAGGCTGAAATCTAAATTGAGTGTAGAATGTTCCGACGCCCATGATTTCGCTTGTTGCAATGCCTGTTGATTCAGATATTTTTTCAATGGCTTCCTTTGGAAGATAGCCGTAAATATCCTGTGTTTGCTGCAAAATTGTAATCAAACTGCCAGGCACACTTGCATATTCCTCAAGCACGCCGTCAATTAATTCAAGATTAACAGTAGACATTTCTTTTCCTCCCAATAATTTTAGTAATAAATATTATAATATATAATATACTATCATATAGCATAATACTACTTTGATTTTTTTTTAGCAAGCAATTATTCTATTTTCATTTATTTTCCACAAAAATATTCCCCATTGTTTCTTGCTGTTTGCTGTTGTTTTGTGTTATTTCTACAAAAAACTATCATTTATTTTATATAAACAATGGGCAGTATTTAACAAAAAGTATTGACATAAGTTTAAAAATACTGTACAATTTTAACAAATGATAAAATTTTAAAGGGGTGTGCTTTATGAGCATAGTTAAGAATGTGGCTATTGTAGGCCACGCATCTAAAGGTAAAACTACTCTTGCAGAGGCAATGCTTAATGTGGCAGGCGTTACCGAAAGAATGGGCAAAATCGCAGACGGAAACACAGTATCCGACAGTGATGCTGAAGAAAAGAAAAGAGGAGTTTCTATTTCTTCATCTGTTTTGCAGTTTACATATGATAACACAAAGATTAATGTTATTGACACTCCGGGACTTTTTGATTTTGCATTAGGTCAGGCAGAGGGACTTCGTGCGGCAGATAGCGCAATTGTTGTTGTTTCTGCAAGATCAGGCATCGCAGCAGGTGCAGAAAAAGCGTTCAAAGATGCAGGCAAAAAGGGTATGGCTCGCATTATTGTCACATCAAAAATGGATGACGACAGAGCCGATTTCTACAAATCATTCAACGGCTTGGTGGCAAAGTTCGGCACAGCAATGTGTCCTGTTGTCGTTCCGATTTTGAATGATGGCAAGGTTGCCGGCTATTATAATATGATTGATGACACATCTTATACATACGACGGTGTTCACAAAAAGGCTTCTGATGTGACCCACGATGATCAGGCTCGTTTTGATGCCATCAAAGAAGTGTTTGCCGAGGCAGTTGCCGGTGCAGACGATGAACTTATGGAAAAATATTTTGAGGGCGAACCTCTCACAAAGGAAGACAAAATTAAGGGCCTTTCACAGGGTATCGCAGACGGCACAGTTGTTCCTGTGTTTGCACTTTCGGGTCTTACCGGTGTAGGTGTTGATATGCTTCTTGATTTCATCAAGGATTGCTGTCCTGCACCAAAGGCAGAATATGCTATTGATTCAAACGGCGAACCTGTTGAAATTACTGTTGACGAAAATGCACCTCTTGCAGCAGTTTGCTTCAAGACAGTTGCCGACCCATTTATCGGCAAGCTCAACTATTTCAAGGTTGTTGCAGGCAAGATTGTTCAAGGCTCAACTGTTGTGAATTCCCGCACAGGCAAAGAAGAAAGGGTGGGCAAGGTTGTCACTCTCCTCGGCACAAAGCAAACAGATGCAAAGGAAATTTCTGCCGGCGAAATCGGTGCTGTTGTAAAACTTGACGGCTTTAAGACGGGCGATACTATGTGTACATCCGCAAAGGTTGTAACACTTGACGGCGTTGCCGTTCCTACTCCTTGCTATTCAATGGCTATCAATGCAACAAAGAAGGGCGAGGAAGAAAAGATTGCCAACGCTATTGCAAAGATGATTGAGGAAGACCCGTCAATCGCATATAAGGCAAATAACGAAACAAGACAAACCGTGCTTTCGGGTCTCGGCGAACAGCATTTGGATGTATGCTTGTCAAAATTGGGGGCAAAATATAATGTAACAGCAACACTTTCACAGCCAAAGGTTGCATACAGAGAAACTATTACTCGCAAGGTTTCTGCACAGGGCAGACATAAAAAGCAATCGGGCGGTCACGGTCAGTTCGGTGATGTATTCATTGAATTTGAACCGTATGATACAGAAAAACTTGAATTTGCGGAAAGAGTTGTAGGCGGTTCCGTTCCTAAAAACTTCTTCCCGGCTGTTGAAAAAGGGCTTCAGGAGTCTATGGAAAAGGGTGTTCTTGCAGGCTATCCTATGGTTGGCGTTAAGGCAACACTTTATGACGGCTCATACCATCCTGTCGACTCATCGGAAATGGCATTCAAGATGGCAGCTTCACTTGCATTCAAGGCAGGTATTGCAGATGCTTCTCCTGTTCTCCTTGAACCGATTGTAACTCTCAACGCACTTTGCAATGACGAAGCTATGGGCGATATTATCGGCGACATCAACAAGCGTCGTGGCAGAGTTTTGGGTATGAATCCTACAGGTGACGGTATGCAGGAAATTCTTGCCGAAGTTCCTGAATCGGAAATGACAACTTTTGCAACCTCAATGCGCCAAATCACACAAGGCAGAGGCTCGTTCACCACCGCTTTTGCAAGATATGAAAAGTGCCCTGAACATATTGCACAAAAGGTAATTGCAGAGGCTGCTCAAGAAAACTAACGGTGATTTTATGTTGGACTTTTTAAAAGGGCTAAAACGATTTTCAATAGCCACAATAATTGTTTCGGCGATTATGGGTGTACTGTTCATTGCGTTCCCGAGCAAATGTATTCAGTATATTTCGCTTGTCGTGGGTGTTTCGCTGATTGTAACGGGCATAATTTCGGTTGTGTCGTACATCGTTGAGAGGGATACAAAACTCCCGCTTGTGCTCGGCACGATTTCGTTGATAAGCGGTATAATCGTGTGTGCAAAGTATCGGGCAATCATTTCCATAATCGTTGTGATTTTGGGAATATTCATTCTCACTTCGGGCATTGTTGATATGGCAACCTCAATCCGTTCAATTATGCTTTTCAGAAAATCGGGATGGTTCACAATGCTGTTGTCGGTGATTACGATTATTTTCGGAATTGTCGCAATAACAAAGTCGGCACAGCTGACAGACGGCATTGTTCGATTTATCGGTGCGGCACTCATTGTGTATGCGGTGCTTGATTTGGTGACTTATATTCAAGTCAATTCAAAGGTCAAGCAGGTCAAAGATGCAGTCGATTCAATCTCCGATATAGAGGTTGAAGCCACCGAACAACAGAATGACGAATAAACAAAAAAAACACGCTGTGGATTTCTCCATAGCGTGCTTTTTTACTTTCTTACCATTCGCTTTTGGTGTAAGAACGGATGATGTTTGTTATGATGTTATCTCGCTTAAAGCCTTTGCCTTTGCCGCCTTTGACTTGGTCTTGAATTTTGCCGGCTCTGATTGTGATAAAGTCGGCTTTGTCAATGATTTTGTCAATCGGCGGAATTTCGCCAAAGCTGTATTTTTTATCAACTTTGTCAATTAATTCTGTTGCAAGGTATGTGTTTGAGAATTTTTTGATTCCTGTCATTGCAAGGATAACAACTTTGTTGTTTTCAGGCATTGTGACGGTTTTGCAACCTCTCACATCAATTTCGTAGATATAGAAATATGCCTTGCCGTTGGCAATGTTACCCTCCGGGTGGTGCGTGTGAGTGAATTCCATAGCAATCGGCTGATGTGTGATTTTTGCCGTCTGTCCGAGTCCTGCCATATCCCATCTGCCGACAGGTTCGCTCATCGGGTAAACCGTTATATGGCGCTCTTTGTTATCCGCCATAATAACAATATCCTGCTCGCCGAACACCGAACCTGCAATCATATACAACTTTGTAATGCCTTTAGGGAGTTCAATTTCCTGCTCTCTCGGAATATAAATATTCTTGTTCATATCCACATTCGGCATTTTGAATGTAATGCCGTGAACCGTGAGATTGCTCGGAATAAGCTCATTCGGAAGGCTCATACCACTGCCTTGCATAATGCAGTTAACCTTGTATTCGTCTGCCGTGATACCTGTTGAATTGTATTCAAGGTCAAGCTTTTTGTAGTTTTCTTTCGCCTTGTTTCTTTCATTTGCAAGTTTCAACTTGAATGTCTTAACTTCAAACGGCTTTAGGTCAAACACCAAAGCACCGTCTTTGATTTCGGCATCCTTGATGTATTCCTCACTTGCATATGTTTCACAGGCTTCTGTGATGTCGCAGTAGAATTTGATTCCGGCACGCTTGTGCTCTTTTCCGATGCCCTCGTTGATTCTCACAACAATGCTGTCGTCATCAATAGCTTGCTTAACAGCTCTGACAATCACGCTGTCCGAAGTTGTGCTCATAAGACTAAAGCTGTCGCCGAGCGCACCTTCTCGTCTTGATGATGTGGAAAATGCAACAAGTTTTTGATTGAAGCATTGTGCCTCAATTTGCGTTGCAGAACCGATTTCACCCTTGTGGCTGAAAATACCAAAAGAGAATTTGTTTCTGCCAATGTCCTGCAAATCCTGACGGGCGTCTTTTGTAAATGCACCTGCCGGGGTGTGAATACAGGTTAAACGGAGCGTGTAGTCGTTTGGCTTGTCCCATCCGTACTTACAATCCAAAAGGATGCTCACGCCGTATCTGCCAAAACGGTCGGTAATGTCTGCCCATTTCTGTGCAGGCACTTCGTATAAATTATCTTTATTGTTGCCTCGTTTGATGTAACCCAAGCCGAGGTCGTAGCTTGCTTCTTCGTTTGAACAGGTAACAGGGAACTGTGCCTTGAGAAGCGTTCTTCTGCTTTGCCAGTCAATGTTGTTGTCAACACGGATTGTGTCTGCATATGCGTCAATGCTGACAATCTGCTCAATTTTGTTGTATTCAGCCTCTCGTGTAACTTTGATTGCAATTCTCGCAGGTCCGTTTTCAATCAGCTCAAAGGTAGGCGTGTTGGCATAGCAATACGGCTCTGCGTCAATGTCCTCTTTCCTCATTTCCCACGATGGATAATTAAGTTCGCCCAAATCGTGCAAAAGTGCCAATTTGATAGGTGAGGTGAGAAGTTGAACCTTTAATTTTTTATCTACAATAGAACCGATGTCACCGTTCTTGTTGAACATGAGTTTGTACTTGTCGTTTTCAAGCGTGTGTTCGGTAGCTTTGAGGTCGGTCGTGAGCTTGCACTTTTCGTCAGAACCCTGTGCATCATAAACCTTGTAGCCAACACTGCCGACATTTGCAAGGAAAACAATGTCAAATTCCTTGCCTGTTTTCTTTATAACTTGGCTCGGAATTTCCTTGCCGTTTTTGTCAAACACTTTGACATATTTTGCGTTTCTGTTCAGCTTGATATGTGCCTCAACAGCGCCTTTGCGCTTGGTTGCAACCGGATTGTTGACGATTATCGCACATTCCTTGCACCAAGATGTGTCAAGCTCGTTTGCAATCGCACCGACAGCCCCCTCGTATTCCGTTTGGAATTGGTTGAGCGAAACAAAGTAATCGTTCCAGCTGTCGTTGTATTGAAGCATTGTTGATGTGCCCGGCAAATCATCGTGGAATTGGTGCTGAATAACACGCTTCCAAGCCTTGTCAATAATGCTCTTTGGATATTTGTATGATGTCAAAAGACTTGCCGTAACAGCCGATTTTTCGCAGGTGTCGGCAAGAACTTCGTTTTGTGCGTTGAGCCTTTTGCTCATGGCTCTTGATGTATAACCGCCTGCACCGTGACTGCGCATAACAAGTTCGTTTTTCCATACCGGCAAGCCGTCTTTTTGGCTTTGTGTCAGCTTGTCCATTTCAACAAAGATTTCGTCAGACGAAGCAGAATAAACGCTTGTGCCGTTATTTTCTTTGTTTGCTTCAACGCTGTTGTTGACTGCCTTTGCGCTTTCGTCATCGGGTGCACCACCCCAATCGCCTGTGCCGTAGTAGTTCATGGTCCACGGCAAATTGTGGTTTATGCCATTTTGCGCAAGTTTGTTGATGATTTGCAAATCACCTCGTACATCATCGCTGAACTTGTATCTGTACGAAAGGGGATTGAGTGACGCAAAGATTTTGTCACCGTTGATACCCTGCCAAACGCCGATGTCAAACGGCAATTCATATGCACCGCCCCATCCTAATTTTTGAGAAGAAACACCGAGCAAATTTGAGTGCTTTGCCACGCTTGGAAGTGCATAGCCAAAGCCGAAGCAATCAGGCAAAAATACATCCTTTGATGTTTTATCGAATTTTTCCTTAAAGTAGTGGTTGCCATAGAGAAAATTGCGGAAAAGTGCCTCCGGTGACGGAATGTTAACATCTCCGTTTTCATACGCAGAACCGCTGACGCACCATCTGTCCTCGGCAATGTATTTCTTGATTTTTTCAAATGCCTCGGGATAGTATTCTTCGATTAACTCATATCGAAAACTACCCTCAAAGTTAAAACGATAGTGAGGATATTTTTCTATAAGTTCAAAATTTTTCTCAAAGGTGTCGGGTATGTATTCTTCAATGGTTTTCGGCAACTCCCATCTCCATACGGTGTCAAGGTGAGCTGTCGCAACTGCAAAAATCTTGTTTTCAGCCATGATGTATCTCGATTCGTTAATTACTGTACTTCGATGATTTCGTATTCAAAATCGTATTCTTCCTGCAAAGCCTTAACCTTTGCTTCGTTGTCCTCGATAAAAGACGGAGTGCGAACGCTCTTGCCGTCAACAGAGTAGTCCTTTACGATTTGGTTGAGCTTTTCCCAAGCTTCAGCCTCAAGTGGATAGTTGTCAGGGAATTTGATTTGGAATTCTCTGTGCTTTGGAATTATTACCTTCATAGTTATTCTCCTTAAATATCTTAATTTAGTTATAATATTATATAATTATTTGAGTATGATTTCAAGATTATTTTCTACTTTTTTGGCAAGCACTTCGGCAGGGTTGGCGAGCGCTTCCTCAAGCGTGGTGTTTTCGTCAACAAGGGTGAGCAATAAGTCGCCGATTTTAATATTGTCGGCACTTCCGCTGATTACAACACATTTCTTGCCGTGCTTTTTGCATAATTCGCTGATTTTGTACGGCAATTTTCCCATCAGGGTTTGCTCATCGGTTTTGCCCTCACCGCTTATCACAATGTCAGCGTTTGCAATTTTTTCTTCAAGGTTGCTGTATTCGCTCAAAATGTCAAAGCCGGATTTAATTTTTCCGCCAAAAACAGAATATAAACCACCACAGATTCCGCCCGCAGCGCCAGCACCCTTGACCTTGCTTACATCGGTTTTGAAAAATGCGTTGAGTCTTTGAAGTCCTGCGTCAAGTTCTTCCACATCGGTTTTTCGTGCACCTTTTTGCGGAGCAAAAACATATGCCGCTCCGTTTTTGCCGTAAAATTCGTTCTCAACATCACACGCAAATGTAAAGTTAATGTCCTTTACTTTGTCTTTTGTGCTTATGCCGAAGATATAATTCATATCGTTGCTTTTCGGCATTTTCATAATGTTTTGATTTTCGTCATACAGTCTTACACCGAGGGCGGAAAGTGCACCGATACCGCCATCGCAACAACCTGTTCCGCCAAGTCCGAGAATGATGTTGTTGTAGCCGTTTTCAACTGCAAAATGGATAAGTTCGCCTGTTCCGTAGCTTGTGCTTTGCATAACATTTTTGCGTTGTTGCAGTCCGCTTGCCACAGCACACTCAACCACAGCGGTTTTGTCAAAAACAGTTATGTATCCGTCAATTTCTTTGCCGTAAATATCGTGACATTTTGTGTAAAGTCTTTTGCCATTACAAATGCTTTCCATAGCGTCAGAAAAGCCTTCACCGCCGTCTGCAAATGGCAAGGCAATAACTTTACAGTCGGATGATTTTTCAATCACGGATTTAATTGTTTCGGCAACTTCAACGGAGGTCAAAGTGCCTTTGTATGAGTCGGGAACAATCAAAATATTCATATTCATTACCTCGGAAATATTGTATGATGTAATTCTATCATACTTCATCAAATTTGTAAATTATACATAATTAGTCAATTTATGTCGTTTTTTGTGAGAAGTTACATATTTTTGCTCTGTTTTTAGTCAAAATTACGGAATTGGAAAATTTTTTTAAATTTTCTTGACAATAAAAAATCAATGTTGTACTATATATGTAACCACTATTGGTGGTGGGCGTGATGGTAATAGCGCCCGGTGTTGTGTCTTTCAGCAACTTCACAACACAAGAGATTGTTTTATTAAACAGCGAAGATGGGTAGTTTAAGAGGACACTTAGGCTACCCGTTCTTTGTTTTTTATGCACTTTTTTATTCTTTTTCAAAAAGTGCAAAAAACCTCTTGACATTCACAGATTATCTGCTATAATATTAGTACGCATTGAGGCAATGCAGTGCACAACTAAATATCGCGGGGTAGAGCAGTTGGTAGCTCGTCGGGCTCATAACCCGGAGGTCGCAGGTTCGAGTCCTGTCCCCGCAACCATTTGTACCCTTGAAATTCATATTTCGAGGGTATTTTATTTTTGTTTGAAACGCTCTATTTTAGGGCGTTTTCTTGTTTTTTAGTTTTTTGCGATAAATTCAACATCCATTCAAATAAATACAAAGTGCAGTCAAAAGTGCAGTCATTTTGCAGTCATTAAAAAGGCGACTTCTGGTGTTTCCAGAGGTCGCTTTTTCTTTTTTATACGGCTATTGAATTACGCTTGTAATATTCGCTTGTTTTGTCAATGTAAGTTTGCTCAAAAAGTTCAAACACATCACAGTATGTATTAAGCGTTGTTTCAATGTCCTTGTGACCTAAACGCTTTTGCAATACTTTTGCCGGCATTCCAGCTTCGATACAACGAGTTGCGTATGTGTGCCGAAGTTGATGCTGATTAGGATTTTCAAGTGTTGTTATGTTATATCTTTCTATTAAACGGTTGAAATATGAGTTTATTGAATTTGTAGAGATTAGCTGTCCTCTTTTACCTATGAATAATAAACCCATTTCATTTTCTATATAATGATTTTTATAAAAATCAAGCAATAAAGATTTTGCTGTATCATCAAGTGTTAATATCCTTTGACCTGCATATGTTTTTGTTGTTTCCCCCATAACAGTTTTGTAAGACTCATCACGAGTAAGTGTTTTTGTAATTTTGAGTGTTCCCCAGTTCTCTATCACACTTATTTGGTCAACAGACAATGCAGCAATTTCACCCATTCGGACGCCGGTAAACAATTCAAGTAGGAGCATTGTTCTATATGGCTCTTTTCTGTCAGTATTAAGGGCATCAATAATTTTTTTTTGCTCATCTATCGTTAAAGCACGCACTTTTTTCGTTTGTTTTTTTGATTTTGGAACGGCAATATCATCCATTGGTGAGCTGTTTATGATATTGAGCTTAATTGCACGCCTAAATGCGCTGCTCATAGCTTGATAAACTTTTTTTATAGTAGAATTAGAATAATGAGTAATGCTGGATAAAAAAGCCGTTAGAATAGGCTCTGTGAGCTTTTGAATAGGCATTGTTTTTAATGCGTCACTTGATTCCATTATTTCAATAGTAAATTTATTACGCCTATATGCGTTGTCCTTGACAAGGTTTAGAGCTTTTTTGTTGTCGTTAATAGATGTAGCAAGCTGTACAAGTGTCATTTTTGATGGCTCGACATAGCATCCTAATTTAATTTCGGCTATTGCCTTATCCATTTTTTCTTTTACAACTTTTAAGTCTTTGCTGTAAACAAATTTTTTGTTTGGCTTGCCGTCTTGCTTTATCCCTGCGACATAGCATCCGACCCATTGATTTCGGCTTTCACTCCAGTATATAGTTCCGCTTCCGTAAGTTCTTTTTGGCTTTCTTTTAGCCATAGTATCACTCCTTTTAATATAGTTGTGTTTTTAAACCGGTCAAAATCGACGGGTTTAAAATTGCAACAGGGCAGAAAAATACCTTGTTGTTTTTTGCAACAAGGTGTGATACAATGCTTTTGTAGTAAGATGTGAAGCTCATACCACACCTTATGATAACCCTCTAACTGTTCCCAGCAGATAGAGGGTTTATTTTTTATTTAAATTCTATATCATTAAACTTATCAACAAGTTCTTGATTATATTCGTCATTAGGAAAAATAAGTACTATACCATCTTTATAAGCTGATGCTTTTACCCAGCCACCGCCATTGATAGTTGTTTTATATCCTTCACTGTTTTCATCAAATTCATACAGTTCAAAATTGCCACCGTCATACTCTTTTCCGGCTATTGCACCTATTGTAGCGTAATAGGTTTCTTCGCCGTCTGTATAGCCTAAGTATTCAGCAACAGAGTCAATATTTTTGTCGATAGCAGTTGAAAGTGTTGTTGATTCAGTTGCTTTAACAGAATTTTGCACATCTTCTGGCACTTCATTTGGTGCGGAACTGCAAGCTGTTAAAGTACAAATGATGCATAATGCACATAAAGTGCAAAATACTTTTCTCATTAATTCACCCCCTCTATTCTTCAATTTCTCTTATTAAAAGTTTTGGTATTCCTAATATATGTAACTCCTCAATTTCAGTTCCATTAAGTTCTATGGGCTGATATTGAGGATTTATAGGTATAAGATGAACAGCGTTCTTTCGCTGTTCTATTTTTTTAATTGTTCCATTATCATTATTATATATAACAACAGCGACTTGTCCGTTATAATCAACGGCATTTTGTTTAAGAATTAAAACTTTGTCACCGTCAATGTATAATGGGTACATTGAATCACCTTTGATTTGAAGAACAAAGAAATCATCCTTTGATTTGCCTTTTAGATACGATTGTGGTACTTGAATTTTGTCACCTGTCCAATCTTCAATAGCTATTTTATCATAGCCGGCTGCAACTTCACCTATTACAGGAAATTCAACATAGACGCCTGCAACTTCCGGTGAATCAAGCTCAACAAAATTTGCTGGACTCACATTAAAATATTCAGCAAGTTTTTTTATTGTTTCTCTTTTAAGATTTTGTACCTTGCCGGCTTCCCATTTATAAACTGCGGCACGCTGTACTCCAAGAATTTTGCCTAATTCTTCTTGTGACAACCCTTTTGATGTTCTTAATTCTTTTATATAATTACCTATATCCATATTAGCACCTCACTGTAACATCAATGTATCATAATTGTAGCGTAAAGTCAATATTTTTTCACAAAATGATAAAAAAAAGATACAAAATGTATTGACAACCTTACAAATGCGTAGTATAATGTGGTTGTATCTTAAAAAGATACAAAGCAAAGGCTAAAGGGAGATTGAAAATATCAGTCTCACCTTACAAATAAATTATGAGGGGAGTGAAAAAATGAACAAAAACAAACTATTAGGCATTATAAAAGAAAATAACGATACTCAAGAGGGGCTTGCTGATGCTTTAAACATTACAAGACAAACCTTATCAAAGAAAATCAATGAAACTAATGGTGCATCGTTTACTTTGTCTGAGTTGAAAATAATCCGAATTAGATATAAGCTTAACGAATCGGATTTTAATGCTATTTTTTTTGCAGACCTTGTATCTTAAAAAGATACAAAACAATAAAAAAGACGCCACCACACAAAGCGGTGACATCAAAAAACACTATGGGCATACGCCCAAAATAATTATAACACAAACATTAATTAACTGCAAGGAGCATCAATATGAAAATTACAACAAATGCTGCAACTGAGCTTGCAACAGCAGAAAAAATATTAGAGCTTTTTGAAATTCTTGAAGAAAAATCAAATAAACTTCGTCAAGAAGCCGTTTTTTTAAGTGTGGAAGATGTAATGAAAAAAACAGGATTTTCAAAGCCTACTGTGCTTGCAATATTCAATAGACCCGATTTTCCTCTGTGTGATTATGGCAAGGCAAAAAAGGTGTATTTCCCAGCATTCCACGAATATTTTATGAACGCAGTTAGAAAGGATGATTTTTAATGAAATTAATTATAGAGTGTACAGCCGAAGAATGTGCTGAATTGCTGAAGCTGAAAGCAAACGAAAGCTACAAGATACCCGGAATGGAAGATGTGGGAGAACGAATTGGCGAACTATACGCAAGCCTATTCCGAAGTCCAAATTACGATTAAACAACAAAAGGAGAAAAAACGATGAGAAAGAATATTGACCTCATCAACAAGGTGTTTTTGGGGATTTGCCTCACAAATTGGATTCTATTTTTCACATTCATATGGGATGTTAAGAGTTATTGGCTTGGTGCTTTGTGGTTTCTGCTTTCAATCGGGTTGACATTCCCCTATGTTGCAACAACAAAAAAGGCAATTAAGGTTATGACCGAGGATGAGCCTGAACATTTCATTGAATACATTGACGAGCCTGTGGATTGGCAGGAGTGTTACAAAATTGCAGAAAAAGACGAGTTCAACAGAGAAGCAGACAGAATTATTAAAGAAGTCAGCGAGGCTTGTTACAGAATAGGCAGGGGCGAAGCGGATGTGTGAATGGGGAGAAGATATATACGGCTCTGACTGTTTAACAGGAATGTGTAAGATTTGCGAAGTCAACTATGCCGACAATCCGCACTTGCTGTGTGAAGAATGTGCAGAAGAAGCCTATAACAATACATATGCACTTGAAGAATGGATTGACAATGACGGCTTTGATGACTTTCTTGAATGGTATTTCAATTTAACAGAATACCGAGGATTACCACTTGTGTATTTGCGTACTGTATTCAAAAAAGAAGATGCCGAAGCGAAAAGCGAGGGGTACAAAGAATATGCAAGAAACCACTTTAAAAATTTTGAAGAGTGGTATATAAGCAACAAAAATTGGATTTAAAAGGAGATAAAAAATGTTAAAACCGTATGATGATTTAATAAAAATTGATGTAACTCCGTTTTGTGACAAAAGAGATAAAGTGGATTATTTGAATTGGGCGAAGTGTGTGAAACTTCTTCACGATAACGGAGCTGAGGAAGTATGGTTCAGCCCAATGATAAATGAAAAAACAGGCTCAAGTTTGTTTATGACGGAACAGGAGTTTAAAGATAAAAACGGTAATGTAAATCGTTGCTATGAAGTTGGTGTACACATTCATATTGACGATAAAGATTTTGATTATCGAGTTCCGCTTATGAACGGTTCTAATCCGGTTAAAGATAATTCTATGTCACAACAGAGAGTGTGGAACTGTCAGACGAGAGCGTTTGTTAAAGGTGTTGCCGTTCATACGGGATTAGGGTTTAATCTTTGGGTTAAAAACGAGACCGAGGAACAAGATATACAATTATTCTTTGACAATAATGCAAATCACGACACGATGAAAGTCAGAGAACGCATCCAAGAGAAGATTACAGCTCTTATGGAAGAACAAAAACTCACAATTGATGAAGTCGCTACTAAAGCCGGCTTAGCATCTGCTGACGATTTAAAACATTATCTGTCGGTACTCAAAACTGTTGTGAAGGTTGAACACAATATTGATGTTGCGAGGGCAAGAAAAAATGATACACAACAGTGACAGGTCAGGTTGGTTTGGTGCAAGTGACACTTCTATGGTTGTTGGGAATTGGAAAACAAATACATTTAAAAAATGGTGGGCTGAAAAACTCGGATTTGCTGAAAATACAATTTCTACAAAAGCAATGCGTTTGGGCACTGAGTATGAGCACGCTATTCTTGATTGCTTATATTGTAAAAAGGACGAACAACTCAAAATAGAAAATCTGCGATTGCGAGTTAACTATGACGGAACTACAAACGACATAGTTTATGAAGTCAAAACTCACAAAGCGGACAAACCTTTTAAAGTAAGTAAGGCTTATTGGCGACAAGCTCAAGTTGAAATGTATTGTTTTGAGCAGGTTAAGGGTATATTACCGCTTCATTATTTTGTTGCTTATCCGCTTGGCGAAAAAGAATACAAGAATTATTTTTGTGATATTGATGAAAGCAAAATACTGATGCTAAAAACGGAATATGATGAAAATTTTATCAATAATGAGTATTTGCCAAAACTTGAATACCTTGCCGACTGTTTGACGAAAGGAACATATCCTGTGTGGAATCAATAAAAAAGTAGGTGATTAAATGTTCGCAAATAAAGAGATTGTTAATTTGCTAAAGGACATTAAAAAGCAAAACAACACAATCATTAAAATTCTAAAAAGCATTGACAATGGCGTTTGTGAAGCAAACGGCTATGTAATAGAACAGGACGGTGAGAACGATTGAATTAACAGGAAGATTAATTGACTGCTCCGTTGACATCTTATCGGGAAAATTGAAAGTCACATTTGAAGTTGAAGAAAAAAACGAGCTGATGAAAAAGTTTGACGAACTTAAAAGCAAAGTTCTATCAATCAAAGTCGGCTTGAAAAAGAAAAAACGCTCAAAGGATGCAAATTCTTATATGTGGGTGCTTATCGGAAAACTTGAAGAAGAACTATCAAAAAATGATGAAAAGGTCACAAAGGATTTAATCTATAAAGACTACATCAAGCATTACGGTAGGTCGATAGAATATCAAATTCCCGAAGAAGCAGTAACAGCTATGACAGCCGTATGGACTGCGTACGGTTTGGGTTGGTTTTGTGAGATTGTTGATGACGGAGCAGTTGCGAATACCAAAGTGGTTAGATTCTATTATGGCAGTTCTTGTTATTCAAGTAGCAGGATGTCAAGGTTGATTAAAGCAGTTGTGGCAGACTGCGAAGCGTTAGGCATACAAACAATGACACCGCAGGAGTTACAGACCTTAATTGACAGGTGGGGTGAGAATGTCTAAATCAATCTTACAGACCGATGATGATATTTGCTTTATTTGTGGCGGTTACGGAGCGAGCGAGTGGCACCATATTTTTGGCGGAGCTTACCGTTCTAAAAGTGAACGCTACGGACTTAAAGTAAGGCTACACCATAATTGCCATAACGAGCCGCCTAACGGTGCTCACCATAACAAAGAAGTTATGGACGAACTGCACCAAATCGGGCAGATAGCAATTATGGAGCAAGAGGGGTGGAACATTCCAAAATTTATATCTGAGTTCGGCAAAAATTATTTGTGAGGTAATAACTATGTGGGTAATAAAAAAATGTAAATGTGGAAGCACAAATTTTACAAATGACGACAACACATTGAGATGTGAAGATTGTGGCAGATTAGCAGATTTTACATATATAAAAGAAAGCGAGGACAAAAATGATTAATATGGTAGCTCTTATGGGCAGGCTCACTTTTGAGCCGGAATTAAGGACAACCCCAAACGGTACATCGATTATCCGTTTTCAGGTTGCTTGCGACAGAAATTATCAAAAAGACAGCCAAAACAGACAAGCTGATTTCATTGATTGCGTTGCTTGGCGACAAACTGCGGAATTTATCAGCAGATATTTTCACAAAGGCTCAATGATAGCCGTTGAGGGAACTATTCAAACAAGTAACTATACGGATAAGGACGGCAACAAAAGGAAGCAAATCGAGGTTTTGGCTAACAATGTATCTTTTTGTGGCGGTAAGTCAGAAAACGGCTCACAGGGCACGCAGGGGGCACAGAACGAACAGTATACGCAAGGCGGTATGGACATCAATCCCGACACATCCGATTTTGAAGAAATTGTTGACGATGATGACGATTTGCCGTTCTGATGAGGTGAGAATATGGGGAAATCACAAAGAGACGAGGTATTAGATTATATCCGAAAGCACGGATATATCACAAGCAAACAAGCGTTTAATGAATTGGAAATAACGCAGCTTGGAGCAAGGATATTTGAACTTAAAGAGCGTGGATATAGCTTTGATAATACGACTATTTATTACAAAGATAAATCCGGCAAACAAAAGCATTACGATGAGTACAGGCTGGTGGAATAATGGCGGATAAAAGATATTATTGGATTAAGCTCAAAGACGACTTTTTCAATCTTGATACTATTGATTTTCTTTTCGGGCAAGAACACGGATGCGAGTACATCGTTCTTTATCAAAAATTACTTTTGCTTACAAAAAATGCTGACGGCAATTTGGCAACAACAATAGGCGAAATGATGATACCTTACGACGCTAAGAAAATTGCAAGAGATACAAAATTCTCCATTGATACGGTCATTGTCGGTATGGATTTATTCAAAAAATTAGGCTTGATTTATGAGCAAGAAAACGGAATTTTGAAAATTCCATACACAGAAGAATTAATCGGAAGTGAATCAAGTTCGGCAAAAAGAGTAAGAGAACATCGAAAAAACAAAGCGTTACAATGTAACACCGAATGTAACGAAATTGAGCGTTACAATGTAACACAAGAGTATAGAGATAAGAGTATAGAGAATAGAGTATTAGATATTAAGAGTAAAGAGGATAAAAATTATAACGCACGCACGCAAAAGAAAGCTTACGGAAAATTTAAAAAAGTTTTCTTGACTGATGACGAGTATAACCTCTTGGTTGAGCAATTCGGGAATCCCGAACAGCTGATTCAAATCTTAGATAGCTACCTCGCTCAGAAGTCTGTGAAGTACGATAGTCACTTTGCTGTGCTAACGGAAGGTTGGGCAAACGCTGAATTTAAGAAACGACAAAAATCCAAACCGCCTATTGACGAAACCTACAACATTGACGAAATTAATCGCAAGGCGATGTTTAATGACGATTATGACATTTGATTTAACGCTAAAAGAGGTAATAAGCAGAATGCCTACTGAGGACTTCAAGCAATGGCAACAATGGCTTGAAGATAAGGGCATCTGCGAACGCAAAGAATGTGGCAGGTGTCATAATTACATTCGTAAATATGAAGAAAGAGTGTTAAACAAGAGGTGAAAGGAGATTGACTATGAGCGAAGCACAAGAACAAAAAGCATTAATTCAGTTTTGCGATTATCAAAATATCCCGATATTCGCAATACCCAATGGAGGCAAAAGAAATCCCAAAGAAGCTGCTGACCTTAAACGACAAGGAGTTAAAGCAGGCGTGCCTGACTTGTTCGTTCCTGTTCCGGCAGGAGAATATCACGGATGTTTCATTGAAATGAAATATGGAAAAAACAAGCCGACAAAACAGCAAAAAGAATGGATGGCAAAGTTGAGCAAGAACAATTACGCTTGTTACATATGTTACAGCTGTGAGGAAGCTGTAAACTGCATAAGAAAGTATTTAAGTAGGAGAAGCAATGTATGGAACAATTAAGCTTTTTAACAAAAGAAAAATCAACAGATTGGCGTTGGTCTATGAAAAAAGACTATCCCTCAAAAAATGGCTTGAAAGTGTTTAGCTGTTTTGCGTGCGGGGGGGGTAGCACAATGGGTTATAAATTAGCTGGCTGTGAGGTTTTGGGTTGTTGTGAAATTGATAAAAAAATGAATCAGATATATGTTGCGAATCACAAGCCTAAATATAATTTTTTAATGGATATTCGTGAATTTAATAAACTTGAAAATATCCCGGACGAATTGTATAACCTTGACATTCTTGACGGCTCACCGCCTTGTACCACATTTTCAATGGCTGGAGAACGAGAGGACAGTTGGGGAAAAAAGAAAAAATTTAGAGAGGGGCAAGCTGAACAAACGCTTGACGATTTATCGTTTGTATTTATTGAAACCGTTAAAAAATTAAAGCCCAAATGCGTAATTATGGAAAATGTTGAGGGTTTGTTATTAGGTGATGCGTGGAAATATGTTCAGAAAATCTATAAGCACTTTAATGAGGCGGGCTATGATGTAAAGCACTATTTGTTAAAGGGTGAAGATATGGGAATACCTCAAAAACGACATAGAGTATTTTTCATAGCTGTAAAAAAAGAGTTTGATTTTGATTTTTATGATTTAGACCTTAGCTTTAATTATGAGCCGGTAACTTATGGAGAAATTAAAGAGGGAAAGACAACACCTTTGAAAGCCAACAGTAAATTTAGACTAATTGCAGAAAAAGCAATAAATAGTGATAAAAGTATCGCCGATACTCGAATTAGGTTAGGTGAAAAAGGTTCAGCTTTTCAAACAGCTTACATAAGAGAAACGGAAATTATGCCAACACAAAGAGCTGCATCTGCTGATGTTATTGATATAAAAGAAATCGGCTATGTGTCAAATGAAGTCATACGGTCAGCTCAAACATTTCCAACAGATTATGATTTTATAAACAATTCAAGAAGTAATGTTGGCTATATATGCGGAATGAGCGTTCCACCGCTTATGATTAAGCGAATAGTTAACAGGCTTCTTGAAACAAATCTATTTAAATAACAGTGATGTGCTGCAAACGGAGCTGAAACTGTACTGTCGGTGTGGAAAACGACTTAGTTTAAAAATGGCGGAGTAACTTATGTGTAAGAGCGAAAAGCCAGCAGTAAAGAGCCGAGTTTGCAGACATCAGGCAATATAAAGGAAAAAAGAAAAAATGAATACATATCAGCCAAAATTATGGCACGACAATTTTCAAAATTATAAAAGATACGGAGTGCCTAAAGCACAGCTTGTCATTGCTGACATTCCATATAACATTGGAGCAAACGCATACGGTAGTAATCCTATGTGGTATAAAGGCGGAGATAATAAAAATGGCGAAAGCAAATATGCCAAAACTACATTTTTTAATTCTGACGGCTATTTTAAAATTGCTGAATATATGCACTTTTGCAGTAGATTGTTAAAGCCTGAACCAAAGGAAAAAGGCAAAGCCCCTGCAATGATTGTTTTTTGTGCTTTTGACCAAATACCAACGGTTGTTGAGTACGGCAAGAAATACGGATTTAATAATTATTACCCGATTTTTCTTTGTAAAAACTATTCGGCACAAGTTTTGAAAGCAAATATGCGAATAGTTGGGGCAACAGAATTTGCGGTTGTTCTATATCGTGATAAATTACCGAAGTTTAACAACGGCAGACGATATGACGAAAACGGAAAAGTTATTCGAGGTACAGGCAAGATGATATTTGACCATTTTGAGTGGGAAAGAGACGGCAAGGAAATCCCGAAAATTCATCCAACGCAGAAGCCTGTTAAATTGTTAAAAAAGTTGATTGAAGTATTCACAGACAAGGGCGATGTTGTAATTGACCCTTGCGCCGGAAGCGGCTCTACACTTCAAGCGTGTTGGGAATTAGACAGAAAAGGTTACGGCTTTGAGGTTGACCGACAAATATACAACAAAGCTATTGAAGAAATGCCGTGTTTTAATGACCGACAATTAGCATTATAAGAGAGGAAAATCAAATGAAAAATGAATTTGAAAAAGCACTTGAAGATATGGCAAATCTTATTTTAGATATGAACAAAAAATATCATATTGAAGAAGACGATTTGGTTAAACTTGCGTTGCAAATGAATAAAATTGCAATGCTTGCACCACAGGGTACATTTGAGGGGGATGAAAAATGAAAACACATAAAATCAAACTTCTTTTGAATTTCTGCGATGATGTTTTATCAGGAGATAAACCTTTTGAAATTCGAGAAAATGACCGAGGTTATCAAAAAGGCGACAGGGTTGTTTTTGAGCCTTACAGTCCAAGCGACCCGTTTGCAAAACATCCTATAAGCGACAAGGTTTATGAAATAACCTATGTTCTTAACGGTTGGGGACTACAAAACGGATATGTGGTTTTTGGAATCAAGGAGATAAAAAAATGACTTATGAAGATAGCATTAAATGGCTCGAAAGCTTAAAAAAAGCGATAGGGCAAAGCCAATATCAAGGCTTGTGGCACTACGAACAAGCGTTAGCTGAAATTATTGAGCTGTTACACAACAACAGGCTTATTGAATTGCCTTGTAAGGTTGGTGAAGAATTATTTATTACCAACTGTCTTATGTACCACCATAGATTAAAAGATTATGTATTTATAGATGATAGGATTGTTATGGTGATTGAATGCTTTGAATTGCAAAGCATTCGCAGAATGTTTGTTGATGAATATTTTGGAAAAACTGTATTTCTTACCAAAGAAGAAGCAGAAGCAAAATTAAAGGAGTTGAACGGCAATGAAAGATATTAAAGATATTAAAAATATTGAATTAAAACTAATGAAAGACCTTAATAATTGGAAAGAAGTTACAAAAGGTTTATATCGTTTTGTAACCGGTACAAATGTTTGCTATGAACTTCATATCAAGATACGCAAATTTGATACACCTATTTTAACGGCAAACGCAAGTTTGTTTTTAGTCGGTAATTGGTGTGATAAAAATGGAGTAAGTTTCTTTTCAAGAGAGTGTTTGTTATCAAAACAAAGTGTTAGAAATTGTATTGAAAAAGCAATACAAGATTACAAGAAAAATATGAGTTGAGGGAGTAGAAATGACAGATAGAGAGAAAATAAACAGTCTTGCCAAACAAGTATCTGATTATGCTGACGAGATAGCGGCATTAAAACAAGAAAACAATGAATTGAAAAAGCGAGTTGCAGAATTTGAAAAGCCAAAGAAAAAACATAAATTTAGAGCAATGACCTACAAAGAATATTGCAAATCTCTATACTTGATTTGCGAAGATTGCGTTTTTGCTCCAAATTGGGCTGATAAGTATTACAAACATATATGCCCGATTTGGAATAAAAGTTCTAATGATTTTGACAAGCCTTGCAAACTGCCAAAAGGCAAATATATATTAGTTGAGGTAAAAGAATGAGAGAAATATTATTCAGAGGAAAACCGATTAATAAAGCTGACTACACACTTTACAAAGGGCTTTATAAATCTAATGTCATAAATGAAGGATTTGTATACGGTTCTTTAATCGTGAAAAATAAAAAATGTTATATTTGCATAGGTGTTGCAGAAGCTATACAAAATAGTTTGATAAACAATGCAATAGTAACTTTAATCGAGGTTATTCCTGAAACCGTAGGACAATACACAGGTATAACCGACGATAACGGAAAAAGGATTTTTAGGGGTGATATATTAGGCATTACAAATGATGACCCTGATTATGATTACATAACAAAGGTCTATCTTGATTGCAATACACTATGTGTTGATGTTCAAGGTCAAGATTACGATTGTACTTCAATCGGTTTCGCTATTGGAATATGGGATGACGAGTGCGACCGACTTGAAGTTATCGGTAACATCTACGATAACCCCGAAATGTTGGAGGTAGAAAATGCTTGACACACCATATAACAGAAAAATACAAAACTTTTTTGAGGAATACTGTAACTTTAGTCCTGATAATTTTTATGTAAACGGAATGATGAAAAAAGGAGCAGTCAAAGAAGCAGTTAGATTGTTGATTGAAGAAATTGTTTTTTCATCTGTTAAAGATATGAGACTACAAGCATTAAAAGACTATAACATTTTCTTACCTGCGTGGGTATTTGAGTTGGTAAAAGGAGAACAAAGAATGACAATACAAGAAGCAATAGCTAACATTGATGAAGTTTTAAACTCGACACTTAACTATGATGATACTTTAGATTATCAACTTACCACAGATGATTGTGATTGGTTGGAAATAGCAAAATCTGCTATTGAAAAGCAGATAGCGAAAAAGCCAACAGCTCACAAAGTCGATGTTCCCAAAATCAAAGTAGGCAATGGCTTTTTTGGAAAAGGCACAACAGTTTATCGTTGCCCTTGTTGTAACGAACTAATAAGTAGAATATGCGATTGCTGTTATAAATGCGGAAAGGCTTTAGATTGGAGTGAATTAAAAAATGTATAAAATCGGACAAATTGTATATGCAATTCCAACAAAATCAAATGGAATACCCGAAAGCGAGGACAATATTGTTGAGTGCAGGGTTGAGGGAATATGGCAAGGCAAGGAAACATCAATCATTCTTGTACCATTGCATAAAATGAGGTCATATAGAGTGAGTGCAGAAGAAATCAACAAGACTGTTTTTGATAGCAAGGTTGAAGCGTTGATTGAGGCTGTAAATTTAAAATCAAAGAGGTGAAAAGATGACGGAAAAAGAACTTAACTCATTATATTTTATCAACATAGAGCTTGAACAAATTAAAAAGGATATTGAAAGTATCAAAGAACAGAAACGACAATTAAAAATTGATACATCTATTGGCGGTATGGCTTATGATGGTATGCCTCATTCTTCTGCGCCGGGTAAACCGGTTGAAAATAAAGTGATAAGCTATGAGGAAAAAAAGAAAAAACTTGATGATATGCTACAATCAGAAATAGTACTTCATACAGCACGCTTGGTGGACTATGAAATGAAAAAAGCAGATATTGAAGAATTTATTTTCTCTATTCCTGATGCTGAATTAAGGCTAATATTTAATTATCGTTGTATAAAGCTGTATGGTTGGGATGAAATCGGAAGAATATTACATTGTGACAGACGAACTGCAAGCAGGAAATATTACCGATACATAGACCAGCAAGAATTAAAATAATGCCCACAATGCCCATAGCATATATGCTATAATAATAGAGTAGCAGAGCAGTTAGAAATCCCAATTCAGATAAGCAATCCATTAACTGTTCTGCTTTAACTCTATAAATCGAGGTAAAATATGTCATACCCTACAAGAGAATATACAACAGTATATTTGCACACACTAAAGCCAAATAAGCACAATGCTAAAATTCATAACGAAGAACAGATAAAGCAGATTGCAGAGAGCATTTACGACCTTGGCTATAACGACCTTATATCAATAGATGAGGACAATGTTATTATTGAAGGTCACGGCAGATTTGAAGCTTTATTGCTCCTTGCCGAGCAAGACCCGGATAAATGGGAAAAAATCGAGGTGCTTCGTCTTTGTGGCTTTGATGAAGATAAAAAGCGTGCATATATTCACATACATAACAAATTGTGTATGAATACAGGGTTTGACAAGGGAATTTTAGACATCGAATTACAAGATATTATGCCTGTGTATGATATGTCAAAATTCGGATTTGAAATGCCAGAACCTTTTGTTTTGCCGGATTTTGGAATTGAGGAAAACGAGGATGCAGATGATGAGTTTCATCGAGATAATACTTACAAGTCGTATAATCTTGAAATGGTGGACTTGGAAAGAGTTGATGGAAAATATCAAATCCCAAAGTTGGCAAAGACTACATACATACCGGATGACCTCATAGGATTTAATTATATGAAAACTTATGAGAATAAAAATGTGGGGGTTCATTGCTTTGTCGATGATTATCAATTTGAGAGACTGTGGAACACGCCATATAAATATCTGGATGACATAATGCAATATGATGTGATTCTAACTCCTGATTTTTCATTATATATGGATATGCCTATTGCTATGAAGTTGTGGAATGTTTTTAGAAGTCGATTATTAGGTCAGTTTTGGCAAGATTGTGGAATTGACATAATACCGACTGTAAGCTGGGCGGAAAAAGAAACATTTGATTTTGCATTTGATGGAATTGCCAAAGGCTCAGTTGTTGCAGTAAGCACAATAGGTGTTAAAAAAGGAAACAGCCAAAAGATATGGACGGCTGGTATGGATGCAATGATTGAAAAAATCAAGCCGTCTGCCATTTTAGTTTATGGCGGAAAGGTTGAATATGATTATAAAGGCATTGAAGTTAGATATTACGAAAATAAAGTGACGGAAAGATTGAAAGCTACAAGAAAAAAGGGTCTTGTAAGCGAATAGAGAGTGTTGTATAATTAAATTATCAAAATGAAAGGGGCTTGACTATGAGCTTAGAACATAAAGAGTTGCAACCGGCAACTGATGAAGAAATCAACGAAGCTATAAAAGAAGCTTTGGACGAGCAAGAGAAAGAGTGGGAAGAAAACGGCTTATTTGACGAGACCGATGAAGACCGTGCTTTTGAGGCAGAATGGAACAAGGCTACAACAGTCGAGGAAAGAAATCGTGTACTTCGCAAATTCAAGCGCGGCATATATAGAGAAGGTGCAGAGGGCACAGTAATTAAATTTAATTAAATTTAATACATCAGTAAGGCATTGCTTAACAGCAGTGCCTTTTTAATTTGCAAGGGGGTTAAAATGATAAAATTAATTTTACAATTATTTGGCGGTAGAGGAGCAGATAGTGGCTACTCTGGCGGAGTATCAACAGCCGGTGGCAGCCGTGGAGCATCGCATTTTTATGATAAAACAAAAAAATTTCAAGGGATGTCAATTCACGAGTTTGAAAATGCTATAAGAGAAAAAAAGAATGAGTATATCGGTGTGTTCGACAAAGATGGTAAATTAATCGTTGCCGGCACAAGTGGCAATAATGGCAGTGTTGCTATCCCAACAGAAGCACCCGGCTTTGAAAATGCTCATACATTAACGCATAACCACCCATATGACAGCACAAGAATTGTTGGCGGAACTTTTAGTGAGGCGGATGTGCAGAACCATTTAGCTTTAGGCTTTAAAGGTGAAACGAGAGCAGTTACGAATGGTCCGAATGAAAACACTTATATTTTTAGAGCTAAAAGCGGGGCTGCGCAGAACAGTGTAAAAATGTCCATAGCTGCCTCAAAAGTTGGCGCTGCATATAAAAAAGAAGGAACAAAGCTTGTGCAGAAAGTGCAAGGTAAGCTTGCTAAGAAGGGTAAGACTCTACCTGCAAGCAAACAGTCACAAGTATTTATTGGAAATGTACAGCGTATGTGGAAAAAGTCGGGTATTGAGCGTTACGGTTATGAGTACATTGAGGTTAAAAAATCGCACTGGTAAGGTGTTGTAAATGGCACAGAGCAAAAAACAGTTAGATAACCTCAAAAAAGGAAAAGCAACACAATTCAGCGGGGAGAGAGCGGTGGAATGTGGGCGAAAAGGCGGAAAGCAAACAGCAAAGAATAAGGCTGCAAAGAAACGCCAACACGAAAGTTGGAAAGAACTCGGCGAGATGTTTTTGCCGATGGCTACAAAAAAGGGTGAACTGACAGAAATAGAAACATTAAGCGACCTAACGAAAAAAGGAACAAATATAACTGTTGAAGAAGCCATTTTCTTTGCCTTACTTCAAAAAGCTATGAGAGGGGATATTTCTGCAATCAATCAGTTGTTCACAATGACAGGTTGGAATATGAAGTCAGAGGAAAGCGACAGCGAGGTTGAATCAAGCAATGGATTTATTAAAGCTTTAAATGAAAAGGCTGTTGAGGTATGGGAAGACGATGAGAACGATGAAAGCAAGAAGTAAATCAACGGCTTTTGAGTGGAAACCGTTTTCTAAGAAGCAAATGCAAGTCTTGACTTGGTGGACAGAAAAATCACCGGTCAAAGATTATGACGGCATTATTGCAGACGGTGCAGTCCGAAGCGGGAAAAGTGTAGTAATGGCTGCTGCTTTTGTGAATTGGGCAATGGAATCCTTTAACGAATGTGATTTTGCTTTGTGTGGCAAGACGATAAGTTCTCTTAGGCGTAATGTAATTAATACTTTAAAGCAACAGCTTATAAGCCTTGACTTTGAATTTGAGGAAAAAAGAAGTGAAAATTTAATAATAGTAGACAATGGAAAACACACAAATTATTTTTATACATTTGGTGGCAAGGATGAAAGTTCGCAAGACCTCATCCAAGGTATGACACTTGCGGGTGTTTTATTTGACGAGGTGGCACTTATGCCACAAAGCTTTGTTACACAGGCAGAGGCTCGTTGCAGTATTGAGGGGTCGAAAGTCTGGTATAACTGCAACCCAAAAGGACCGAAGCATTATTTTAAAGTTGAATATGTTGACAGAGCCGAGGAAAAGCGATTATTGTATTTGCATTTTACAATGGACGACAATTTAACTTTGTCAGAGAAAACCAAAGAGCGTTATCGTCGTATGTTCACCGGCAATGATGTTTTCTATAAGCGTAATATATTGGGGCTTTGGGTAACGGCAGAGGGCAGAATTTACATAAGTTTTGACGAAAAAAATAATGTGATTGATGTAAAAGATTGGTATGCCAAAGATGAGAACGGCAATTTCACGCATCCATTGCGTAAGCGAATTATGATTGTGACCGGCGGTGTTGACTTTGGCGGTAATAAGTCAAGCACAGCTTTTGCTTGTACGGCATTTACAAGAAATTTTGGTGAAGTAATCGTTGTTAAAGAAAAAAGAATAACAAAAGAAATAACACCAAAGCAACTTGAAGAAATGTTTGTTGAGTGGGTCAAGATGTGTCAATGTGAATATCCACAGTTCAAGGAGTGCTATTGTGACTCTGCTGAACAAGTGCTTATTAGAGGACTGAGGACGGCATCAGCGAAAGCAAGATTGCCATTAGAGGTGAAGAACGCCCGCAAAGGTGAAATAATTGACCGTATAAGGTACGGCGTTGCTATGTTCGCTCAACAAAGGTTTTATATAGTATCAAATTGTACTGAAACCATACAAGCATATATGGATGCTGTATGGGACGATAAAAAGCAAGACACAAGGCTTGATGACGGCACAACTAACATTGATACATTGGATGCCACAGAATATAGTCAAGAGCCATTTATTAAGTCAATGATAGATATGGCATTGCTGGAAAGGAAAAAAGATAATGAATGAGATTACACTATCAATTATTGTTGAGTTTACAAACATTGATAAAATCAAGCAAATTGCCTCTATGTGCAATGATAGCGTTGAACTTGTAATTGAGACATCAAAGGTTATTAAGAATATCAAAGACCTTGAAGAAAGTACAGAAGCAAGAATTACAGTTATTAAACACACGGCAAGGACAAAGCTTGACGATAAGAAAAGGAAAGCAATTAAAAGTGCTTCGGGTAAGTATATAACATTTATTGAACCACAAGACGAGATTGAAAGTTGTTATGTGTTAACGATTTTAAAAGCAATTAATCAAACAAACAATTTGGATTATATAAAATTGTTTTGGAATTTCAAAAGTTGGAAAAACCGTTGCTTTTATGGTTGTAATAATTTGTGGGCGACTTTTGCAAATGTATACAGTAAAGACCTTGCAATTAAACTTGATTACAGCGAAACGCCAAGAGCCGAAAGACACAACACAGCCATAATGAACGAAGCCAAAGGCGACGCAATAATGACTGCTAAACCTTTATATTATCACTATGACAGAAAGGGTTAATAATGAGAAATCAAAGTATTGTTGACTATTTGCGAGGTCAAGGGCTAAAGGTTATAGAAGAAGACATAGAAAGCAAAATTGACTTGTGGAACAGTTGGTATATTGGGGAAGTTAACAGCGTTCACAATTATAATGTGTACGAAGGAAAAAAGAAAATCCCTGTTAAATTAAAATCACTTAAAATGGGAGCGAGAGTGTGCCAAGACTGGGCAGATTTATTGCTTAATGAGCGTGTTCAAATTACTTGTGCGGATGAGTACACCCAAAGTGTATTAGCAAGGCTGATAAAACAAAGTAATTTTTATGTTAGGGGCAATAATCTAATTGAAACAGCATTTGCAAAGGGTGGCGGATTCTTTGTTGAGTATTGGGACGGAAGCAAAACAAGCATTAAGTATTTAACACAAGATTTATGTTACCCTATAAGCTATGATGGGAGCAGATTGACAGAGGTTGCATTTGCAAGCAAGAAAACTATTGCAGGGAAAAAATATACATATCTTGAAACGCACCTTATAGACCCACAAACAGGGTATTATGTAATTGATAATGTTCTTTTGTCATCTGATGGTAAAAGGCTTAAAGAAGTTGATGAAAGCTTTTACGAAGAACATAACTTGATTCCCAAGGTTATAACTCAGAGCACAGAGCCTTTATTCCAAATGATACGACCAAATGTTGCAAATAAAGAAGATTTTGACAGCGTTTTTGGAACATCAGTATTTGCAGATGCATTAGATGTGCTTGAATGTGTAGACATTGCTTATGATGCACACCCAAGAGAAATAAGGTTAGGCAAAAAGAGGCTGTTCGCAAAGGATTCTGTAACAAATGTGCATATAAACCCGGAAACTGGCGAAGAAACAAGAGTTTTTGATGCTAATGATGAAGCTTTTTATTTGATTAAAGGTGATACCGAAGACGGAACACCGCCAATAATTGAATGTAATATGAGTTTAAGAATTGCAGAACTTAACCTTGAATTACAAACGCAATTAGATATTTTATCGCAAAAGTGTGGATTTGGTAATAATTATTACAGGTGGGACAGTGGCAGCATTACAACAGCCACGGAAGTTATCAGCACTAACAGCAAAATGTTCAGAACACTCAAAAAGCACGAACTTGTCTTAAATGACGCTATTGTAACAATGGCAAGAGGGTTGTTATATACCGAAGCATTGTTTACAGGTGACAAAAGAATTAAATATGATGAATCGATAACTGTTGATTTTGATGATTCAATTATAGAGGACACGGCTGAAATTAAACGCCAAGCGTCAAGCGAGTATGCAATGGGCATCATCTCTCAAACTGAATATGTTAAAAAAGTATATAAATATGATGATGAGCAGGCATCTAACTTTATTAAAAAAATGAAAGAGCAGAGAGCAGCAGAGCTGGCAAGTGAGCCGATACAAAACGAGCCGGAAGGAGCATAACAAATGGCTATGGTAACAGACCCATATATTGATGCTCAAATTCAACCAATAATCAATTATTATAATCAAATGGAGCTTGAATTAATAATTGATATTGCTAAACGATTTGCTAATTATGATGAAGTAAGCGGGTCATTAGAATGGCACTTGAAAAAATTAGATGAGTTAGGTGGGCTAACTCAGTCAGCATTAAAAATTATTGCAAGGTATTCGGGAAAAGCAGAATATGAACTTGCAAAAATGCTAAAAAAAGCTGGGTTTTATAATATTGATGCGAATTTATTTAAAGAAGCTTTTTCAAAAGGTGTAATAACGGTTGACCCTGTTAAAATGCTTGAATCACCCGCAATAGCTGCCACGATAGAACAGAGCTATATTGATACTAAACAAGCATATAAGCTTATACAAACAAAGGCTATTGAAGCGACACAGCAAGCTTATATGGATGTTTTAAATACCGCCTATTTGAACACATCAAGCGGATTTTATGATTATCAAACAAGTATTAAAAAAGCAATACAGCGTATGGCTTCTAAAGGAATTACGGGGGCTACATATAACAGAGGTGGTACGATTGTTAGATATTCGATTGAGGGTACAGTTAGGCGAGACACTTTAACGGCAGTACATCAATTAGCAAATAGAGTCTCTTTGCAAGGTTGCAAAGAGACGGGCGTTGATTATGTTGAAGTGAGCAAACATATAGGAGCAAGAATAAGTTTAAAAAATCCAATAGCTAATCATTATGGTTGGCAAGGGGAAATTTATAAGATAGATGGGCAAGATGATAAATATAGAAATCTGAAAGAAGCAACCGGCTATCCTGATGACATACAGGGGTTGGGGGGCGTGAATTGCCGTCATCGTATATTTCCTTTTTTTATAGGTATATCAATACCTAACCCAATTCATTATGACGAAGAAGAAAACAAAAGGGTTTATGAACTTAACCAAAAACAAAGAAAAATGGAAAGAGATATAAGAAATCTCAAAAAAAAGTATGCAGCAGCTAAAGCTATTAATGATACGGACACTATGAAATTTATTGACGCTAAACTGAAAGTTAAGTATCAACAGATAAATGACTTTTGCAAGGTCAACGGATTAAAGCGTGACTATTCACGAGAGCTTATAGCAGAGCAAATATAATTAATTATAAAGGAGTTTATTATGGACACAAGAATTAAAGGAGCATCGCCAAAAATTGACACTAAGCTTTACGAAGACCAAAAAGCAGACCTAACAGCTGCTATTGAACTTGCAAAGGCAAACATTGGCAAAGCAAAAGTTATGCTGAACGATATGGAACAGAAGCTTGACAAAGACCGCACTAATATCGCAGTTCAAGAGCAGGTTTTGAAACTAAGAGATTACATTTTTAAATATGGCAGTTTACTTAGTCAACTTGAAGGTCAGCTTTACGAGTGCCAAAGGGTGCTTGATGGGGTTAATGATAACATTGTACAGTAATTAAAAGGCTTGTTAAATCAAGGCTTTTTTTATTTTGCCCTGAGCAAGGCATATAAAAGGCTTATTTTGCCCTGAGTAAGGCATATAAAAGGCTTAATACTGCCGGAGACACCGGAAATAAAAACAAAGGAGTATTAAAAATGAAAAATGTTGAACTTTTAAAAGGCGTACTATCAGCTGAAACTTATGCAAAAGTAGTTGAAGAATCAAAGAATAGCGAAATGTCACTTGCAGATATTTCAAGCGGAAATTATGTAAGTAAAGCTAAATTTGAGGGCGTTGAGGGACAGCTGACCTCAACTAAACAACTTTTAACCGACAAGTCAAAAGAATATGATGACTTGAAAAAAATGGCAGGTAATAACGCTGACTTACAAAAGACTATCGACGATTTGAAAAAAACACATCAAGAGGAGCTTGATGCAATCAACACAAAGGCAACAGCTGATGCATTAAGAAGCGACACGCAAGTACACATTATTCAAGCCTTTAAGCCAAAGGATGTTGCAGACATAATGCCATATATTGATATGGAAAAGGTGTCCCGTAAAGACGGAAAACTGATTGGCGTGGATGAGCAGGTAGCATTACTCAAAGAAAATAAAGCTTATTTCTTTGAAGATGATAACGACGGTCAAAAGGGCGGCAATGGTGGTAACCCAGCCGGCGGACTATCTCACGGTGGCAAAGATAATGATAATGTTGCTTTAAGAGCTGCTTTTGGACTTAACGACAAAAAGGAGTAATAATAAATGGCAAATAACATTGATTTGGCAAAGGTCTATGCACCGATGCTTGACGAGGTATACAAGCAAGCCTCATTGACAAATATGCTTGATACAGCACAGGAACTTATTAGAGAGGGTTACAACGCTAATGAAATCATTGTGCCAAAAATCGATATGGATGGTTTGGCAAATTATACTCGCAACAGCGGATATGTTACCGGTGATGTAACTCTTGTATGGGAGACTGTAAAGGCTGAGTTTGACAGAGGCAGAAAGTTTGGAGTTGATGACCTCGATAATATTGAAACTGGCGGTATTGTTTTTGGTCGTCTTTCAGGTGAGTTTATTCGTACAAAGGTTGTTCCTGAGCTTGATGCGTATAGATTTGCGAAATATGCAAGTGCAAAGGATGTATCAAAGGCTTATGGTGACCTTGCAACCGGTATAGATGTGGTCGCAGCACTTAGAGCAGGCACAACTCAAATGGATGAGGATGAAGTGCCTATGGAAAATCGAATTTTGTACATCACGCCTACAAACAGTGGTCTTGTTGATGACCTTGATACAACAAAGTCAAGAGCTGTTCTCGCAAGATTTACAACTGTTGTTCTTGTTCCGCAAACAAGATTTTATACTGCTATCACACAGCTTGACGGCAAGACATCAGGACAGGAAAAGGGCGGTTATAAGAAGGCTGATAAGGCTTCGGAACTTAATTTTATGATAATTCACCCATCAGCAGTTATTCAGGCAAACAAGCTTGTTAAGCCAAAGATTTTGCCACCGGAAGTTAACGAAAACGCGGATGAATGGATTTATGGTTATCGTCTTGTATCATATGCGTCTGTGTATGAAAACAAAGCAGCCGGCATTTATGCTCATATTGCCGGCACTGCCCCAGTTAATGGTAAATAATATTAAAGGGGGGTGCAAGGTATGATGCAGACGACATATGAATTTTATAAAACCAAATTCAATGGCAGTATTATACCAGACGAATTATCCTTTAAACCATATCAAACAAAAGCAGCGGCATATGTTGATTCTTTATGCACTTGCAAAGAAAATTTGCAATATGAAAAAATCATTGAGAAAGTGCAAATGGCAATATGTGCTGTTGCCGATGTTCTATATAAACAAAGTGAAAATAGCAAGCCTCAAATTGTAAGTGAAACAGTCGGAAACCGCTCAAGGTCTTATTCAACAAATGGTAAAACCTTGAAAGAATACGAAACCGAAAAACGACAGGAAGCTGAAATGTTTTTGAGTTCTACCGGTTTAATGTATAGGGGGCTATGATATGTTTAACGAAAGCATAACCGTATATCATTATGATAAAAAAACGGATATGTATAATAAAACTGTTTTGAATGGTTGGCATTGGCAAAGCAAAATCACTGCACAGAAAGACGGTAAAGGTACTTTTAATTCAATCGAAACAACTATCATCTCTAATGCAGAAAATGCTCAAAATTTTGGTGTTGCCTATGAAATATGTATCAACGACAGAATTGTAAAGGGTGTTAATTCTGATATTAAGTCGTTTAAAGAACTTAAAGATTCAATATGTGTTAACGGAATAGAGGTTAATGTTTATGGCAGTAGCCTTGATAATATCGTTGTGACAGGAATATGAGATGTTTTCTTATACAATCGATACAAAAGAATTATTCAATGTTGTAAAAAGCTTTGAGCCAAACGGCGATGCACAAAAATTCTTTACAAGTGAATTAATGCGTTTGTCAGATAATTACACACCCTTTAATTCAGGAGCGCTGAAAAACACTGTACAAATGAGTACAGACGGCACAGCTATTATATATAATGTGCCATACGCACGCTATCTGTGGTATGGGCAATTAATGGTTGACCCTATTACTGGAAAAGGTGCATTTTATAAAGAGGGTTACGGCTTTTGGAGTAGACCAAACACCAAAAAAGTAATAACAGATATACCGTTGAATTATCAAGGTTCGCCTTTGCGTGGTTCACGCTGGGCAGAGCGTTGTTTTAATGATAACAAGGACTATTTTGAGAGTGCTGTTGTTAATTACGCAAGGAGACTAAAAAAATGAGCATAATCGAAGCAGTTAAAAACTTTATAGAGGAATACCCAAAACTTGACACTTTAGGAAAAATTGGTGTTGATTTTCTTGATGACGAACAAGGGTCATTCAGTATTGAGCAAACTCCGACTAATACCATAATTAATGAATATATAGATGGTAGTTCAGAGCGACAATTTGTTTTTGTTCTTGCAGCACGATTGCATTACAGTGAGGAAATTCGCAATAACTTAGACAACAGCGGTTTTTTTGAGGATTTCCAAGATTGGCTTGAACAGTGTACAAATAATGGGGTTTTCCCAAAATTAAAAGCAGGCTTAACGCCTACAAAAATAGAGGCTATGTCAAACGGTTATATGTTTGAAAATAACAATAACAAACTTGCACGGTATCAAATACAGTGCAGGCTATTATATGATAAGGAGTAAAATATGGCAGCGATTAAAACAAATGAATTTGCCTTGTTTATTAATACCGGCACACCGGATGCACCGGTATGGGCAAGAGTAAGAAAACAGGGTGAACTTAAAATTAAGTATGATGCGGAAGTCACAGAAGAAAAATTCGTTGACGAAGCCGGTCCGTCATCAAGCGTGGATTCTTACAAGGTATCAAGTGACGGCGAAATGCAAGCTTATAAAGGTGATGCTGCGTTTGAGTATCTTGACGACCTCAGACAGAATCGAGCAACAGGCGAAGACGCAGAAACTGAAACACTCAAAGTGTATATGTATGACAAGACCGGTGATGGTGAGACAGCCACATATGCAGCTGAGAAAAGCAAAGCAGTTATTGCTATTTCTGAGTTTGGCGGTGAAGGTGGTGGCGGTAAAGCCTCTATCAATTACAGCGTAACAGATAATGGCGACCCACAGCGTGGCACAGTTAAACTTACAGAAGGAGCACCGACATTTACAGCAGCGTAAATGTAAATATGCAATTATATAAGGGGATAGCTTTATGTTATCCCCTTTTTTTAATTTAAGGAGTTATTTTTATGGAAAAAATTAGAGTAAGCAGAGGTATCGAAATCGAGGTTAACGAGAATGGGGATTCTATCATTCTTAATACTAACGATATTGACTTTATGTTCAAACTTAATGATGTGACAATGGAAATTGAAAAGATTGTTAAAGAAGGGGCAGCAAAAGAAAAGGCATTATCTTTAAAAAAGCCAACAAAAGAAATAGGAAACCTTACAGACCTTGATTATGAATATAGAAAGCTCTACCAAAAATATTTTGGCAAAATTCGCTCTGCAATGGATAAGTTTTTGGGCGAGGGTGCTTGTAAAAAGATTTTCGGTGAAACAAATAGCTGGAATATGTGGGATGAGTTCCTTGATGCTATCACACCGATTTTACAAAAAACCGGAGTTATGGAAAAAGATGTAAATGCTGCTATCGCTGAAAAATACGGAGCAGATGATGAGGACACTTTGAAATAATGTACCCAGAATATGTAAGCATACAAGGACAAAAAGTCAAAATCAAAACAGATTATCAAACGGCATTGAGGGCTTTTGATGTTATTAATAGTGATGTTGGCGAATATGAGCGTGCATTAGCAGTATTGTACATAATGTATGGCAAAATACCAGAGGTAGAACTACAAACGGAATACCTTGAAATGGCGCAAAAGTTTTTGCAATGTGGCAAAACATATGAAGAACAGAAAGAAATAGAACCGGATATGGATTTTAGCTATGATTCCGCTTTTATTTCTGCATCATTTATGAGCGACTATCACATTAATTTAAACGATTGTCCTAATATGCACTTTTGGCAATTCTGCGAACTGATAACAGGTCTGACAGATAAATGTATTTTATCAAGAGTGCGAGAAATTCGCACTTGTAATATAGAAGATTATGCAGAAAAAGACCGTTCAGCAATACGAAAAGCCAAAGCAGAGCTTGCATTGCCTCAAAGATTAACCAGAGAACAACAGCAAATCAAAGAAGAATTTGACGAGCTATGTCCTTATTAGGGGGTTAAAAATTGGCAATAGGAACATTTAAACTAATTACAAGAATTGACAACAGCAAAGCTAAAACTGACGCTAAAGAATTTGAAAAAATTGTTGACACCTCAGCAAAAAAGGCTGCCGATTCCGGCAAAGACACTGTTGTTGATATTGATATAAAAAAAGCAAAAAAAGAGATTGAAAGCCTCGAAAAAGAAATTGACAGGTATGAAGCAAAGCTTGCAAAACTTGAAAGCGGGAAGCTGGATTCATATGATGCTGAGCGTGATTCAATTTTGGCAAGCACAAAGGATATGATGTCAAGAACATCAACTCCTGAACAAAGAATTGCCGTTCAAAAAATAAACGATTTGCAAATGCAAAAGGTGGACGAAAAATATTCTAATGTACTTGCAGAGGCAAAACAATATTCTTCAATTATTGATAATAACAAGGCAAAAATACGAGAATTAAAAGCCAGTATTGACAGGGTAACGCAAGCTGAAAGCCAACTTAACAACAAAGCTAAAGATTCAGCAATGTCAACCTTGAAACATAAATCGCTTTTTAATGGGCTATCTGCCGCAATGCGTAAAGCAGCCCCTTTTGCTCATCAACTTGCATCATATGCAGGAAAAACAGCACAAAAAATAGGCACAGGGGTTGTTGGGGGTTTAAAAAAAGCAACAGTAAGTGCGGGAAAACTTGCAAAGCATTTAGGGAAACGTCTTGTTAATGGCTTAAAATCAGCTTTGACACGCTTGAAAGATATGAGCAAGCAAACTTCAAGGTTGCGAAAAAAATTCACCAAAATTGGATTTGCATTGCTTGGTATGCGTGGCGCAATGGGTGCATTAAAGCAGATTGTTTCTTCTGTATTAAACAATAACGAAAAATTACAGAATCAATTAACAGCTGTAAAAGGCGTCTTTGGGCAAGCTCTTGCACCAGCTATGAATGTATTAGTACAAGGCTTGGCACAAATGGTAAGTTTTGCGGATAAACTATATCAAATATTCACAGGAACAAGCCTTGTTGCAAAATACAATGCTCAGCAAACAAAAAAACAAGCAGATGCAGCAGCAGATGCCGCCGACTCTGCAAAAAAAGCAGAAGAAGCACAACTTGCGAGCTTTGATGTTGCGAATAAACTCAATGATAACAATAGTAATTCGTCATCTTCTTCAAGTGGCGATACAGCATCATTGTTTGAGGCTACAAACATCAATAGTTGGCTTCAAAGTATTATTGACCAAATGAAAGCCGGTAATTGGGAGAGTGTCGGTGGGGCTATTGCATCCGGCATTAATTCCTCACTAAAAAAAATTGATTGGTCAAACATTCAAACGAAAGTCAATAATTTTTGCACGAATATCGGTAAAGCAGTAAATGGCTTTGTTGATATGCTTGATTGGGATGCTGTCGGCAATGCTGCCGGACAGGCAATTAACACAATCACTAATGGCATTAATTCACTTGTTGACACTATTGAATGGGATAGCGTCGGAGCTGGAATGGCAACGGGTCTTAACGGTTTGGTCAACTCGATTGACGGTGAAGCTCTCGGAAAAACATTATCGGCAAAATTAAAAATTATAACTGATACACTATATGGATTCTTTAATGGTGACGGAAAAAATGACGGTTTTAATTTCGCTAATTTTGGTACAAAAATTGGTGATACGGTTAACGGTTGGTTTGATAATATAGATTGGGCAAAAGCCGGAAGTAACATAACGAGTGCAATATCCGGTCTTGGTGACACCATAGCCGGAGCTGCGGACAAAATTGATTGGACGGGAATTAAAAAAAGCATTGAGGACTTTTTTTCCGATATGGATTGGTCAACAGCTACATCAAAACTTGTTAGCGGACTTGGTAAAGCACTCGGCGGTTTGTCATCTGTTCTTGCAGGCTTGATATGTGATGCGTTTGGCAATATCAAAAACTATTTTGACAATCAAATTGACAAAGCAGGCGGAGATATAATCGAGGGCATTTTCAATGGTATTGTGAATTGGCTTAAAAATGTTGGAACTTGGATATATGATAACATTTTGCAACCGTTCATCAGCGGGTTTAGGTCGGCATTTGATATACATTCACCAACAAAAAATGCAACACTTGTTGGCTTTGGTAGTGACATAATCGAGGGCATTTTCAATGGCATTATTGATTGGCTTAAAAATGTTAAATCTTGGCTAAAAAAGAATGTTTTTGACAAAATTACCAAAGCTTGGGACGGTATGAACGATTTGACTTTGACTATTAAAGGTAAAGTCGGTGAGGGTTGGTCTAACGCTAAGAATCAATGGGAGTCGATAAGTTCAAAGGGCAAATCTGCTCTTGCTACCCTTAAAGGTTCAACTCACAGTTCATTTACGACTGCTAAAAAGAATTGGGACAGTATAAAAAACAAAGCCTTTACAGTGACGGCAAAGTTAGCTGACGGCATTACAAGCGGTGTCAGAAAGATTTTAAATAGCTTGTGTAATATGATTAACAAAATCATTCGCACTTTAAATAAGTTACCGGGCGTAAAAATCAGCCCTATAAAACCACCAAAACTTGCAAAGGGCGGTATAGCGAATACTCCGGGCAGAGGAACAACCGTAACAGTCGGTGAAGCAGGAAGGGAAGCAATTTTACCGCTCGATAATAATACAGGATGGATGGACTCATTGGCAGACAAGCTCGCCCAAAGAATAAATGCAAATACACAAATGATAACATCTATTATTAATCTTGATGGCGAAACGCTCGCAAAAAAAATCTCACAGGTGAATAACAGACGCAATGTAAGAATGAATGGGGGCGTAATATGAGCGTTGTTGAAATTTATAATAATGTCGGGAATCTGACAATGTGTGATAAATCATATTCTAAAGGCTCTTATGTTCCGATTCCTTATATTATAGCTGATAGCTACAAGGTTAAAGGAGAAAAGCTGTGGTCCAGTGACTCAGGGCGTTCTCTTGGTGGAACATATAAAGGCTCGCTTACAGGAATTTTTCCAACAATCAGTTTTACGATTAGTGGTACTTATCTTAATTATAAGGATGTGCAATCGATTATTGAACTGTTTGACCAAAGTAGTGCAAAAGTTAGATTTTGGGAAGACAAATCAAGCTCTTACAGAACGGCAACTTACTATTTTGACAGCACTGAGGTCACTCATAAATATGTCAATGTGAAAAATCCTAAACTTAATCGGTATAATAATATTTCTATTATGTGTGTACCGATAGAGAAAGAAAAATGAGGAAAAAATGATATATACGGATGATTATATTAACGCTGTTCGTCAAACAGGACGGCAAATAACCGCAAGCGTTGAAGTACAAAAATCTCAACAATGGAATATTGATTTTTCCGGCGGGGATTCAATGGTATTTAGAATAGTCGATAAGCCGGCGTTTCTTAATGGTGTTTATCTTAATGATAATATGATTGATTATAATTATAACAGTGAAACGGGAGACCTTGAAATTAAAAGTCAAGAGGGTATATTAAAAGCAACTTGGTCAAGTGCATATACCGAAGAAAAAATCAACGGAATTGTTATTCATAATGATTCCGTTATGCCCGGCTGTTCTATGAAGCAACTCATTTTAACATTAAAAGATGTAAAAGAATTGTCAGTTGATGAAATAACAGGCGTTTCAATAGGCGTTATAAGCAATGGTAATACATATTGGTTTCCTTTTGGCAAATTTTATGTTGACAAAACCGATAGCGGGAATGTTTATAACGAGGACACCGGGGAATTAACCGTTATAGCATATGACCCACTTATTAAAACGATGACGGAAATATATGTTCCTGAAAGCGAACAAGATACCATTAAAAATGCGTGGGACTACCTAATGGAAGTTTACAGAAGCTTGCTTGCCAATGGGTCAGGGTTTATGCTCAAAGGCTTTGATAAATTTAAAGTCTTTTTACAGTCTTTAACATTCAAGTATGGTGCATATGATGGTAAAACCTACCGTGATTTTCTTAATGATGTAGCCGGTGCTTGCTGTGCAATAATTCAATTTGAATACTATGAGGAAGAAGAAACAGGAGAGGTGTATCACAATTTAAGCCTTAATCGTTTGCAACCTCAAACAGACACGGACGGCACGAGAGGTATTAAGTTAGACGATTGCAGTGCTTTGTCTTCATCAGGCGTTAAAACGATTAAAAAGGTCGTTTTACAAGGTGATGAAAAAAATGTTGAAATAACAGGAGCGGCAACTAATGGTGATACTTTGGCAATAGCAAACAACATACTTATTGCAGAAGCTATTGAGCGAGGAAGTACAACAGCCATTGAAAATTATTATAAAGACTCGAATTATGGCTTGATTGATTTGAAATATTCAATTTTCGAGGCAACTACTTGGGGCTTGCCTTGGCTTAATTCGGGTTACTTTTGTGACATTGAGACAAAAGACGGAACGAAGAAAAATACTATTATTCTGTCGTGGTCACTTGAATTAAGGGACTGTGGACTGACTCAATCGTTTTCTACCACAGGAATGGGAACTGAGCAAACCGATTATAACACAGGTTTGTCTCTCTCAGAGGTAAAAAGCGAAATTAACCGTTTGAATACAGGCTTGCAATTCAAAGTAAGCAAAGGTGACATAATAAGTGAAATTAATCAAACCCCTGACGGAGTAACAATTAACGGCGATAAGATTAATCTTAATGGCACAATTACCGCAAATGGAAGCTTTCAGATTAATAAAAATGGCACAATGTCTTGTGACGCAGGGGTTATAGGTGGGTGGACTATAACTCCTGAATATTTTGAAAAAACTCTTGATTCCAACGGTAGATTCAAAGCGTATTTAGGCACACAACAAGATGGGGATGACCATAGCACACCGGTTTATTCTATTCAAGAAAAAAACAATGATTACTCGTATCAATATTCGTTTGCGGTATTTATGGATGGTAACCTTCTTACGCCTTATATTCGCACAGGCAATGAATATCCTGTTGACAGCGGGGATGCAACCCAAATGATAGAACTATTCCCCAATGGTTATGACCCATATTATGGGGGAATGTACATTGTAAATGCAGGAAAAAACACGACTTTAATTCCTGAATTTAATCGAACGGGGTATATTGGAACGACAAGCAATTCAACCCAATTTGGAGAGAAACGATGGTACGGTATTTATCTGGCTAACAATCCTAATGTTCAATCTGACAGAAAATTGAAAGACAATATTAAATCGTTCAATGATGATTCAGTTGTTGATTTCATAATGGGCTTAAAACCGTGTTCGTTTGAATTAAAGGATAGTGACGGAAAGCGTCCACGAATGGGCTTTATTGCTCAGGAAGTCGCAGAAATTGCGAAGTCTACTCTTGGGGATTTATCATTATATGAAGCTGTTGTTGTTAACGACGATGGAACAACGAGTTATTATGATGAAACTGCCCCTGATGAAAAATTAAGTTGGGGACTTAAATATGAAGAATTTATTGCCCCGCTAACTGCTGTTATACAATTACAGCAAAAACAAATCGACAACCTCACAGATAAAATTAAAAAATTAGAGGAGCGACTAAATGAAAACAATTAATTTAAAGGTTACTGAAACAGATGTTATTGTTTTATCTGTTTCAGGGAAAATTCCATCAGGCAATGTTGAATCAGTGCAATGTCTATTTGACTTATCATCTGAATATGATGGCTTGCTGATTCGAGCAGAATTTGACGGAGTGCCGGTGACGGTGGTTAACGGTGTTTGCTTTGCACCGCCGCTAAAGCCGGGAATGTGTAAAATTGCTGTTTATGGCTATGATATGGACGCAGACAGTAAAGAATACAAAATAATTATATCACCAACCCCTACAAGCCAATTTGTTTATATCGGTAGTTATCTTGGCGATTACACACCAAGCGAGCTTGAAGCTTATTACAAACTTTTTTCAGAGCTTATAGAAAAAGAACAAATCAAAGGCGAAAAAGGAGATAAGGGTGACACCGGAGCTGTCGGACCTAAAGGAGATAAGGGTGATAAGGGAGACAAAGGCGATAAAGGCGACACCGGATTAAAAGGAGACAAAGGCGACAAGGGACTTGACGGCAAGAATGGTGTTGATGGCAAGAACGGCATTAACGGAACAAATGGTCTTGACGGTATAGGAATAACAGATGCTACAATCAATTCAAATGGTGAACTTGTATTGTCTTTTTCTGACGGAAACAATGTGAATCTTGGCAATGTTAAAGGAGCAAAAGGTGAACAAGGAATTAAAGGCGATAAGGGCGATACCGGTGCTATCGGACCTAAAGGCGACGCCGGTAAAGATTATGTGCTAACTGATGAAGATATGAAAAAAATATCTGCTCTTGTCGCTGTTCCGACCAAAACAAGTGAACTTGAAAACGACAGCGATTTCGTATCAGATGCGAATTACATTCACACAGATAACAATTACACTAAAGAAGAAAAGACGAAGCTCGGCGCTCTTGTGAATTATGACGACGCAGCGATTAAAGAGCAGATTGCGAAAAAGCAGGACAAGCTCAGCAAAACCCAGCTTGAAAACATTTCCGCTGTGTCTAACAAAATTGATAATTCACAAGTCGGTAACGGTTTGAAGTTTGCCGACGGAATGCTTCAGCTTGATATTCCTGTGGCAAGTGCCTCGACAACTTACGGGGGTGATACTCAATGAGTAGTTTGATTATTGAAGACAAAACCGCTCTTGATAGCCTCGCAAACGCTATTATCGGAGCGAACGGAAGCGTTGACAAGACATCAGCAACAAAAGGCGAATTGACAGATATTATCAACGGAATTGTTCCGTTAAAAAGCAAATTCGCAAGCGGAGTTTTTACTCCGTCAGAGAATATTACAACTAAAAACGCACCTCGGATTAATTTTGCTTTGGGTAATAATGAAAAAGGTATTCCTATCAAGCCGAATGTAATAATTGCTTATCAACCTTTTGCGTTGACTGACCCGACACCTGTTAATGCGACTTGTTATAGAATTTATACATACGGTTCGGCAATAGTTAATCCTGTTACTTATCCAACTGTGAAACTATGGAACTATTCATTAGTCCGCAAATTAGAAGCTTCAGCAGGAGGTATTTATTATACCGGTTCTACTCAAAACGGCTCAACGGCATCTGACACAGAAGACAGCACCTATCTTTTTGGCAAAAGTGGTTTTTTATTGCAGCCACATAAGGATGATTATCCATTCCTTGCGGGTCATCCTATCGTGTGGCTGCAAATTAAATTTTAAGGAGATTTTTTATGTTTTATAAATACATAAATGACAATTTTATTATCGGAGTCGGCACAGGTTTTTGCGGTGAAGAAATCAGCGAGCAGGAATACAACGCTATTCTCGGCAAGATTAACAATCGCCCTGAAGCTCCAGAGGGGTATTCTTACAGATTAACAACCGCTATGGAGTGGGAACTTGCAGAAGTCCCGAAGATTGAACCGACAGCAGAAGATGAAATTATTGAAAGTGAGGAATAATATGGAAAAATTTTTTAATCCTGCAAGCATTGTAGGCGGTGTCGTTGGTGGCATTTTTACATTTCTTTTTGGGGGAACTGATGTGATATTAAAGGCTTTGATTGCACTTGTTGTGCTCGATTATGTTACAGGCATAATTCGAGGCGTAATTACAAAAACATTGTCAAGTGAAATCGGTTACAAGGGAATTTTAAAGAAAATTTTGATTTTTGTCGTAATCGCTGTGGCGGTGATTATTCAAAAAGTCGTGGCAGAGATTATGCCTGCTTTGAATGATTATAATCCACTGCGAGAGGTTGTTATTGTTTTTTATCTTTGCAACGAGGGCATTTCAATTTTGGAAAATGTAGCGGAGTTTTTGCCTGTGCCGGAAAAATTGAAAAATATTTTAATTCAAATTCGCAACAAAAACAAGGAAACGAGCGACCGAAAATGATACCGTCTGTTCCTTGTAAGAATTGTTCTGACAGAAAAGTCGGCTGCCATTCCGTTTGTGAGAAGTATTTGAAATACAAAGCTGAAATGGAACGGCAAAGGATGTTAAGAACAGAGCAGAAAGAAGAAATTGATTTTCATATCAGCGAGAAAGGAAGATTGTAAATGACTTATGATAAATGGGTAAAGCAAAACATCGGCAGGGGTATTGACTACGACGGCACATACGGTGTGCAGTGCGTTGACCTTGCAAAGCATTATATCAAGAATGTTCTTGGCGTGAAGCCCGAAAGTATCGGCAACGCTATTGAATATTACAACAAGCGTAAAACGAGCGAATACCTCACAAAGAATTTCAAATGGATTGACAACACGGCGGAGTTCATTCCGAAAAAGGGCGACCTTTGCGTATTCACATCGAGAAGCGGTCACGGTCACATTTCCGTTGCAACAGGCAAGGGAACAACCTCGTATTTCTATTCTTACGACCAAAATTTCCCAAAGGCGAAGCACGAACCTATGACATTAATCAAGCATAGTTATAATTCGTTCTTGGGCGTTCTGCGACCGAAAAATCAAGCAAATATCGGTGCAGAAAAGAAAAAGCCTACACCGACAAAGAAAGTCGCTTATTTCAAACTGTACAAGGGCAAGAGCGACAGCCTTGTTGATGCACTTGAAGCAGTCGGTGCGAAAAGTGATTTTTCTTATCGCAAAAAGATTGCTTCAAAGAATAAAATCAAAGATTACAAGGGCACAGCCGAGCAGAACGGCAAACTGCTTGCATTACTCAAAAAAGGTAAATTGATTAAACCGTAAAAAAGAAGCCTATCGCACTTCAATTTGTTGTGTGGTAGGCTTTTTTTTGCTTCGTAAGTTAAAATTTTTTCAACAAGCAGTTTTTCAAAGTTCTTGTAAAAACTTCAAAAGTGCAGTCAAAGTGCAGTCATTGCACAATGACGATAGCTTAAAACCCTTTATTTATGGGGCTTTACAAGTTCGAGTCTTGTCCCCGCAACCACCATAGGACACTAAAAATGATATAATTTTTAGTGTCCTACTTTTTGTCTCTTCAGTACAGAAATAAATCCTCGGTTCAACCGAGGGATAGAAATAATTGAATCAGAAAGAATTGACTTGTTTATATATATTTGATAAAGTAAAATAAGAAAAGATATTTTATGGAGTTAACAATATGATTTCAATAGAAGAATACAAACAAAACCCGTGCGAAGCTTTGTCAATTCCATATTGGAAAGCAACTGATATAATTATTCCTGATAATGTAAAAATCATTCATAACAAAAATTTTGATGAAACTTTATTAGAAAAATACAGTGATAAACAATACTTTAGGTTAATTCACAGACTAAATTATATTCCTGACTTTTCAAATAATGATTTCATCTATAAAATGCTGTCAAAAGAAAAAATAAATGAAGTTGCGGATATGATAAACGCTTCATATTCGCACACTGATGTATTTGTTTCTGCCGACTATATAAAAGGTCTTACTGAAACAAAGGTGTATTTCCCGGAGCTATGGATTGGCGCTTTTGACAATAATAAATTAGTCGGCTCGATTATATGTGATTTAGATACGAAGATTGGCGAAGGTGTTATTGAGTGGTTACAGGTTTTGCCGGATTATAGAGGGAAAGGAATTGCTCCTGTACTTGTATGCAAAGCTTTAAATATATTAAAACTAAATGCAGATTTTGTAACCGTATCAGGCGAATGCGATAATATTACAAACCCTGAAAGAGTTTACCGTAAATGTGGATTTACTGGTAATGATATTTGGCATATATTAACAAAACACTGATTAAAACGATAAATTGATAGATTGTAATAGTCACAATGTATCAAATAAGAACAATAAATACATACCTATCGGCGTCTTTTATCTTGCGACCTTGCAAGGCTGAACACTGAAAGTCAGGAAAACAAATTATTACTGCTCTATAATGTAATCACACAGAAAGGAGAGAGATAGATGGACTGGTTAACCGGAATACAAAATGCGATTAATTACATTGAGGAAAATCTGACAGAAAAAATCGACTATGATGAAGCTGCAAAACAAGCATCTTGTTCAAGTTTCTATTTCCAAAGAATTTTCAGTATTTTGTGCGGAATAACTCTTGGAGATTATATTCGCAACAGACGACTTACTCTGGCCGGAAATGAGTTGAGCGCAACTGATAACAAAGTGATTGATATCGCTTTGAAATACGGCTATGAAAGTCCCGAGAGTTTCACAAGAGCCTTCTCAAAATTTCACGGAGTTACACCTTCCGATGCAAAAAAAGATGGCTCTAAACTCAAATCCTTTTCTCCACTTTCCGTGAAAATAACATTAAGCGGAGGCAATATAATGGATTACAAGATTATCGAAAAGGCTGCATTTGACATTATTGAAAAGGTAGAAGCGCATACCGTTGATAACTCTGAAAATGCGAAAAGCATTCCTGATTTTTGGACGAGATCACATAATGACGGTACGGTTAAAAACTTATTTGATACTACAACTGACAGGACCTACATTTTCGGTATATGTTACGGAAATCTACCGAAAAATGCAAAAACATTTGATTATTCTATTGCGGCGAAATGCGATGAGAACACAACAGTACCAAAAGGTTTTAGAAAGAACACTATTCCTGCAAGGACTTGGGCAATATTTGAGTGTAAAGGTCCAATGCCTAATGCTATTCAAGATATGTGGCATAAAATTGTTTCGGAATTTTTTCCTACGTCGGGTTATGAGCCAACCTATGAAATGGATATAGAAGCCTATACTGACGGAAATATGGGCAGCCCTGATTATCGCAGTGAGATTTGGGTTCCTGTAATTAAAAAGTATTGATGTTAGCATATATTTTTAATTGTTAAATATATTTTGTGGTGGTCATATTTTTAGGCGCATGGTCACTTTGTATCAAATATACTGTACAAAGACACAAAATGAAACTACCCAGTTTGGGTGGCTTTCTTTTTGTTCTGTGAGCTATGCTCATGGTTGCGACCTACGGATTCTCGGAGCACAACTGCCAAACGCTCCCGGTGGGAGATACAGCGCAGGCTGTTGTGGCGCAGCGGTCAAAATTTATCGGCGCTCCAAGCCGCAATAAATTTTGGGCACCGCAAGAGTGCAAGCAGGGGCGTAGCCTCTGTGCGAAAAAATAATAATTTTTCCAACCGTTTATTTAAGCCATTCTTATAAAAGAGTGGCTTAATTTTTTGCGTTTTTCTACTATTTTTTCTACCGCATTATTATTTGTGTGCTTTGTTCAACAAATTTGTTGACATGAATTGTGTTGTTTGTTAATATGTAAAAAATTTATAATTCTAAATTAGGAGGGTATTATGAGAAAGTTTATTAGCATATTTATTTCATTTGCTATGGCTTTATCCATTGTGTTTGGCTTTAGTTTTTCGGCAAGTGCGAGTGTGTCGAACGGCAAGTGCGGTGCGGATGTGACATACTCATTTGATAAAACAAATGGTGTGCTCACTTTTTCGGGTTCGGGCGAAATAAACGATTATTCTTATAGCAACAACAGTCCTTTTTACAAAAATACGGATATAAAAACCATTAAAATTGGCACGGGCATAACAACCATCAGTAACGAATTGTTCAGCGGTTGCAGTAGCTTAACAGAGGTGACTATCCCTGATAGCGTAACGCGAATCGGTAAAAGCGCTTTTAAAGGTTGTTCGAGTTTATCGAGCGTTTATATTCCAAACAGCGTGACATCTATGGGCGATTATATATTTGAAAATTGCAAGGGTTTGTTGAACATAATAATTCCTGACAGTGTGACGAGTATCGGCGTAAGAGCGTTTGATAACTGCTCGATGTTGAAAAGTGCTGTAATCGGCAGTGGTGTAACAAGTATTGGCAGTTATGCGTTTTACAACTGTGTGAATTTGGCAGATGTTACAATGGGCGATAATGTAAAACAAATCGGGAATTACTCTTTTGGATATTGCAAAGTATTAAAGAGCATTGAGTTGCCTAACAGTCTGAATACCATTGGAAAATCTGCGTTTTCCGAATGTAAATCTTTGACAAGTATTTCGTTACCGAATACCGTTACTTCGCTTGGAGAAAACGCTTTTTATAATTGTAATGCGTTAACAAGCGCTACCCTTTCCGATAGTTTGACGAGCATTGAACCGACAACTTTTGCTTCTTGTGTCAATTTGACAAATGTAGTCGTTCCAAAAAGCGTTACAAATATTGAAAATTATGCGTTTACCTATTGCACAAGATTGGTTAGCGTAACAATTCCAAAAGGTATCAAGACTATCGGTAAAAATGCGTTTGCAAATTGCAAGTCGCTAAAAGATTTGTATTATTTGGGCAACGAAAAGCAGTGGAATGATAATGTTTCAAATGATTTCAAAACTTGGGTTTCGACAAATAATATTACACTTCATTTCTCAGTTGATACAGACGCGCTGAATTATTTGAAAACAATGATTTCAGAGTATGCAAGGAACGATTATTCAGATGATACCTATACTGCACTGTTGAATAAGCTTGAAAATGTCCCTGATGATTTGTCAAACCTCACTCAACAAGAAGTTGATTCATTCACAACAAGTTTGTTGGAAAGTATGTATGACTTGAAACCGTATCTCAATTTGAGCATAACCGCACCGAACGGAACATTTACTGTTGAATATGATAACAATTCAAATGTTCAAAGCAAAGCATCTGTTTTGTCAGGTACAACAGTAACTTTGACAGCTGTTCCGAATGACGGCTATAAGTTTGTTGGTTGGTATGATACTGTAAACAATTTGTATTTCAGCAAGGACAGCAAGTATACTTTCAAAATCGTTGCAAACACGGATTTAAAGGCTGTTTTTGTTAAGAACAATTCTGCAACACTCACTTTTACAACATATACAAACTGGGTGAAATCGACTGTAACAAAGACGGTTGATGAGTGGCAGAGCGTTACTTCAATTGCAGGATTTGTTCCTGAAGTGCCGTACAGATACGGCTACATCAACGGCAGATGGGCATTTGACGAAGCAGAAGTTCTTGCAAAATTGCAGGCAGGCGAAGATGTGTCTGTTGTTGCAGAGTATGACAAAGGCGGAACGGAACTTCCGATTCCTCCTGTTGCAGAAAACGGCGTGCCTGCGCTTGAATTATATTATAATTATGATGATGACAAGCAAACAGCTTCGTTCTTAATGGGCGTTGGCATTCCTGAAAACTGCAATGTGGAATCATTGGGAATATTGTATTACTACAAAGAAGCAGAGAGTTTTGACCCGACCAACTTCACTTTGTTGATCAACAACAAAATGATGGCCGGCAAGTACAATGCAGGCAAGTCGAGCGGTCTTTGCATTGCAAATATTCGCAATTTCACATCGGAATATAATTGGGCTGTAAGAGGCTATATCTCGTATTATGATGCCGAAAACAACCTTGTAACCGTTTATTCAAATCAAATAAACGTTATCAACAGACAGCAGGTATAAAAATATTTGAGGCAGTTAGGATTTTCTAACTGCCTGTTATTGTTTTAATAATTCGGATTTTTAATTTCGTATATTTATATAGTAATCGACTATGACTTTACATAAATCTCGTTTTCCTATATAATATACAAAATGTACAATTTTAATTGGGGTGTTAAAATGATTAGTGATGTCAAAGCGGTTTCATCTCTTGAAAAGGTGTTTGTTGATTCGTCAATAGACAACCTTTTGGAATTGAAGCAGTTTTCAATGCTGAAAAATGAAAAGAAGTCGTTTCAAATTGCGTTTAAATCAACAAAAAATGAGCGTGTCGCAATAAGCGTTGAGTCGCCGATTGATGATTTTTTGAATGTTTCGGTTGTTAAAAATATTCAAAGTGATTTTCCTGTAATGAAAAACGCAGATGATTATTACATCAAAAAAGAAGCAGGCTTGTATCCTGATTTGCTTTATCCCGTTGACGGCGGTTGCACTTTTGAAACAGACGGTGCTTATGCGTTTTGGATTGAAATTTCACCTGCAAATGATGATGATTTGCCTGTCGGTGAACATAAGATTTCAATCATATTGAAAACCGATGATGCAGAATGGAAGTCCGAAGTGTCGGTTGAAGTTATAGATGCGCTTTTGCCAAAGCAGAGCTTGATTTATACTAACTGGATTCACACAGACTGCTTGATGACTTATTACAATTTTGAAGCGTTCTCCGATGAATATTGGGAGGCACTTCGCAATTATCTCACCAAAGCATCGGATTATGGAATGAACTGCGTTTTAACTCCTGTTTTCACTCCGCCTTTGGATACTGAAATCGGCAAGGAGCGACCGACCGTTCAGCTTGTTAAGGTGTTCAAGCAGGGCGAAAATAAGTATGCTTTCGACCTTTCTTTGCTTAAAAAGTGGATAGATATTTCAAAGGAATGCGGAATTGAATATTTTGAAATTTCGCATTTGTTCACACAGTGGGGTGCAAAGCACGCACCCAAAATTATGGCAGAGGAAAACGGCAGGGAAGTAAAGATTTTCGGCTGGGAAACAAGGGCGTCGTCAAATAAATACAAGCAGTTTTTGAGCCAATTTGCAACAGCACTCAAAGGCTTTTTGAAAGAGGAAAAACTTGAAAAAAATGTGTTTATCCACATTTCGGATGAGCCGCCGTTCGGCTACCTTTTGTCATACAAAAAGGCAAGTAAAATTACATATGACCTTTTTGGCGAGTGTAAAATTATGGACGCTATGTCATCTTATCCTCTTGCCAAGATTTGCAATATTCGTTATCCGATTCCTGCAACCGATTTTATTAATAATTTCATCGGTAAGTTTGATGACCTTTGGACTTATTATTGCAGTGCGCAGTCTCGCAAAAATGTTTCAAACAGATTTTTCTCAAACGCTTCCGTAAGAAACAGGATTATCGGTTACCAGCTTTATAAGTATGATATAAAGGGATTTCTCCATTGGGGATATAATTTTTACTATACCCGACTTTCAAAGAAAGCTATTGACCCGTATAAAATCACAGATGCCGGCAAGGCTTTTGCTTCGGGCGACTCATTTGTTGTGTATCCGGGTGAAAATTTGAAGCCTCTTAATTCGCTTCGACTAAATGTCTTTTATGATGGTTTGCAGGATATGCGTGCGCTTCAGCTTTTGGAAGAAAAAATCGGCAAGGACGCTGTTGTAAAACTTATGGAAAACGGCACAGACGAACCTATCACTTTTTCCGAATATCCTCACAATGCTTCGTGGCTTCTTGAAAATCGAGAGATGATAAACCAAGAAATCAAAAAGTATGTCTGATTATACAGACTGTCGATAAAACTCCTGAAACACGCCGAATTGTATAATTTATATAAAAATTAAATAGAATTGTTTTCTGAATGTTCCCGATTGTAAACCTATTTTAAATTTTAGGTTGACAATCGGGAATTGTGTGTTAAAATATAAATCGATTTGGCGAAAGTCAAAAATAATATATCGAGGTATGTGACTATGGTACAGACAGAAGTAAAAAAGAAAACTAATTCAAAAATAACCGATATGGTTTACATCGGCCTTTCTGCGGCGATTATTGCGGTTTGCTCGTGGATTTCAATTCCACTCACAGTTCCGATTACATTGCAAACAATGGGCGTGGTGCTCATTTCAGGTTTGTTCGGTGCAAAGAGGGGAACACTGTCAACCCTCCTTTATATCCTCATTGGTGCAATCGGTGTTCCTGTTTTTTCAGGATTTAAGAGCGGATTCGGCGTCCTTCTCGGTTCAACGGGCGGATACATAATCGGCTTTATTTTTACGGCACTTATTGTCGGCATTGTTTCTGACAAAACAAACAAATTGTGGGCACTTATTTTGTCAATGGTTGTGGGTATTCTTGTTTGCTATGCTTTCGGCACAGCATGGTTTGCCGTTGTTTACGCAAAGACAAATGAACCGGCTTCACTTGCAACAATTCTCGGCTGGTGCGTTATTCCTTTCTTAATTCCGGATGCGATAAAAATTGCACTTGCCGCTGTTCTTACAAACAGACTGAAAAAATTTGTAAAATAATATCTCTATATGGTTGTTTTTACTTCCGTGATTTGTTATAATATTGGCGACAAATTAGAGAGGAAAGCAGAGAACAACTCTGTAAGGTAAAACTATGGGCGGATTTTTCGGTGCAGTTTCAAAAGACGATTGCGTGTTTGACCTCTTTTTCGGCGTAGACTATCATTCTCACCTCGGCACTCGCCGTGCGGGTATGGCTGTTTATGACAGAGAAACAGGCTTTGACAAGGCAATTCATAATATTGAAAATGCTCCTTTCAGAACGAAGTTTACAAAAGAATCAAATTCTATGCACGGTCAGATGGGTATCGGCTGTATCAGTGATTTTGAGGCACAGCCTATTCTCGTGCGTTCACATCACGGCACATTTGCGGTTGCTACCGTGGGTAAGATTAATAATATCGACAAACTTGTTGATGACATTATCAAAAACAACACTCACTTTTTTGAAATGCACAACGGTGAAATCAACCAAACCGAATTGGTTGCCGCTTTGATTAACCAAAAAGAGAATTTCATTGACGGCATCAGATATGCACAGGAATCCGTTGAAGGCTCAATTTCTATCCTTGCACTTACACCAAAGGGAATTTATGCCGCAAGAGATATGCTCGGCAGAACTCCTATTTCGATCGGTGAAAAAGAGGATGGCTATTGTGCTTCTTTCGAGAGCTTTGCTTATCTCAATTTGGGATATAAGAACTATAAGGAACTCGGTCCGGGTGAAGTTGTGTTTATAGATGAAAACGGTGTCAAAACTCTCATCCAACCCGGCAAAAAAATGCGTATTTGCACATTCCTTTGGATTTATTACGGCTATCCGTCAGCTTCGTATGAGGGCATAAGCGTTGAAGAAATGCGTTACAAATGCGGTAAGGCACTTGCAAAAAGAGACAATGTTCATCCTGATGTTGTTGCAGGTGTTCCTGATAGCGGTATTGCTCATGCAATCGGATATTCAAACGAAACAGGCATTCCGTATTCTCGTCCGTTCATCAAGTACACACCGACCTGGCCTCGTTCGTTTATGCCACCAAACCAAACAAAACGTAATCTCATCGCAAAGATGAAACTCATTCCAATTCCTGATTTGATTAAGGACAAGAGCTTGCTTCTTATTGACGACTCCATTGTTCGTGGCACACAGCTCCGTGAAACAACCGAGTACCTCTTTGAATCGGGCGCAAAGGAAGTACACATCAGACCTGCTTGTCCTCCTCTTTTCTATGGATGTAAGTATCTCAACTTCTCTCGTTCAACTTCCGATATGGACCTTATCACAAGGCGTGTTATCACCGAACTTGAGGGCAGAGAGCCTGATGATGAACTTATCAAGGAATATGTTGACCCAGACAGCGAAAAGTATCAAAATATGATTGATGTGATTTGCAAACAACTTCACTTTACATCACTTCGTTATCATCGACTTGATGATATGATTTCTGCTGTCGGAATTGACAAAGACAAACTCTGCACTTATTGTTGGGACGGTCAGGAATAAATTTAATTTAATAGACCATAATATTATGGGCTGTAAGTTTATTGAACCTTACAGCCCTTTTGTGTTGACATTTTTTAGTAATACAAATATAATTAATAATTATAAGGTGGTGTTATTTTGTTATCTTTGGTTGTTCCTTGCTTCAACGAGGAAGATAATGTGGAAAAGTTTTATTCTCAAACTGTTATGGCTTTTGAGAATAATATTGATGAATATGAGTTTGTTTTTGTTGATGACGGAAGTTCGGATAAAACACTTGAACGATTGCATAGCCTTTTTGATAAGGATGGGCAAAGGGTTCAGGTTTTGTCGTTCAGCCGAAACTTTGGCAAAGAGGCTGCCATTTATGCCGGATTGAAAAATGCAAGAGGCGATTATGCGTGCATAATTGATGCCGATTTGCAACAAAGACCCGAAGTTGTCGTTGAGATGATGAATGTCATCAAAGAGGATAATACTGTTGATTGCGTCACAGCTTATCAGGCGGAGCGTAAGGAAAACAAACTGATGTCGGCTTTCAAATCTTCGTTCTATAAAATGATAAATCGTATGTCCGAGGTGGATTTTGTAAACGGTGCTTCGGATTTTAGATTGATGAACAGAAAAATGCTTGATGCCGTTATCAGTATGGGTGAATATCACCGTTTTTCCAAGGGAATATTTGGCTTTGTCGGTTTCAATACAAAGTTTATTCCATATAAAGTGCAGGAAAGGGAAAACGGCACTTCAAAATGGAACTTCTTTAAACTTTTAAAATATGCTGTCGAGGGTATAATTTCGTTTTCATCATTTCCGCTTAAATTGTCGGCATATGTCGGCTTTTTCTCGGCTTTTGTGTCGGTGATTTATCTTGTTTTGGTAATCATCAAGCGACTTGCTTACGGAGTTGATGTTCCGGGCTATGCGTCTATCGTTGTGCTTGTTTTGTTCCTTGGTGGTTTACAGCTTATGAGCCTTGGAATTTTGGGCGAATATATGTCAAAGGTGTATGACCAAGTTAAAGGCAGACCGATTTATATTTTGAAAGAGCATTTAAAGGATGAGGAGAATGTTCAAGATGACTAAAAGTAAAAAACGACTTGTCGGGTTTTATGCCTTGTTTTTCGTCTTGTTTGCATTGGTGATGTATTTTTCTCCGCATACGGTAGACGATGCTTATTATGATTATTTGAATATCACTAATTTGCACAAGATGATCCATTTTTCGGCAGGCTACGGCAATGGCAGAGTTCTTGGCAATCTGCTTGCACTTGTTTTATGCAAATCGCAACTGTTTTCTGCAATTTTCAGAAGTGCGTCTGTGTGCGCTATGGTATATTTTCTTGTCAGGTTAGTTGATGACAAAAAGGGGCACACCGAATTGTTGACTGCGTCTGCAACGGTGTTGACAGTCGGAGTTGACGGATTGTTTTTCGGCGAGGTCTATTCTTGGATTAGCGGATTTTCAAATTATATTCCGCCGATTGTTTTAACTCTCATTTGCCTTTGCTTGATTAAGGAAAGAAGCAATAAAAATTCTGCTTTGCCTGTTAGGATTTTGACTGTTGTTGAGATTTTGGCTTTTGGCAGTTCGGCTCAACTTTTCACGGAGAGCAGTACGCTCAATGCAGTTCTTTTGTCGGTTATTGTTTTGGCTTATTGCATTTTTAAGAAAAAAGATAAACTTTTGTATGCGTTTACATACCTTTGTGCTTCGGGAATCGGAACTCTTGTTATGCTTTATGCACGAAAGTTTGTTCACGACAAAGACGGAATATACGAAACCGTGAATTATAGCTCAAAGATAGATTCTTTGAGCACAATGCTTTTGAACATTAGGGATATATACAGCAAGTTTGTTTGTTGGCTTCCAAAATATTATTTGCTTTATATCGTGCTTTCGGCAGTGCTTTTGGTGCTGATTTATAATGGCAACAATGTTTTGTCAAAAGGCTCAAGGGCATTTGTCACAGCTTCGCTTTGTGCATATCCTGCGTATTCCGTTTTGGCAAGCATTATGCACAACGGCGACTTTGCAAACAGCAAAATGAAGTATTTTTATATGATGTTCACAACCTTGCTTTTCGGTTTGTATATTGTTGCTTTGTTCGTTTGCGGTTCGTTGCTCAACAAAAAGAAACGATTGGCTTTTGATTTTCTTGTTGCTTTCGCTTTGTTCACATCGGCATATTTCGCAGTGCTCAACCCTGTAAATCCAAGATGTATTTTCTATTCTTATATAGTGTTTGTGGTTGTATTCTGCTTGGTGCTTGATGAGGCGTTGAGTTGCGTTAAGATAAACAAAAAGATTGTTTTCAAAGCGTTGAACGCAGTCGTTGTCGGAATATTTGCATTTTTGATTCCGCTTTATGCCAACATAACCGTTATGAACAATCAGGTGAATGAATACATCGATTATCAAATCGAACAAGGCAAAAAGTCTGTTTATATCTGTGTTTTGACAAATACGGATTATTTCCACCACAGCTATGCTGTTGACCGCCTTGGCTATGATCATTATCGAAAAGTTCCAAAAGATGTTGAATTTGTGATGATTGCTCAAAATTCTTGGCTGAATTATTATTACAAAGACGGAGCGTATAAAACTACAAATGAATGATTAAAGACTGTAAGGTTAGCACTTATCCTTGCAGTCTTTTTTGTGTTTGAAAGTAAAAATCACAATATTTTTACAATTTATTAATTTTGGTGCGTTGACATTGGCTTTTATACAATAGTATAATAATATAATAAGTAAAAATACAGCGCCATGCTGTTTACCTGAAAAGAGTGAGAAAAATGCATATTCCAACCGACGATTCTCATTTTATTGAGATAAAGACATTCGATGAGGACTACAAGGAGTCGCTGACAGCAAACGGCTTTGATTCGAAAAAGTGGATATATGTTCCCGGTGACTATCGTGATTATCGTTATTTGCTTGGAACAAGAGGCGAAAATCCGGTTATATGTATCGGCATAAATCCGTCAACTGCCGAACCGGAAAACCTTGACAACACCCTGAAATCAGTTGAGCGATTGGCTCATTTTAACGGGTATGACAGCTTTATTATGTTCAATGTTTATGCTCAAAGGGCAACAAGACCAAAGGATATGGATGCCGAGGTCAACACTTTTTTACATAACGAAAATATGAAAGCGTTTGAATATGTGCTTTCTCATTCAAAAAATGCAACTGTTTGGGCTGCGTGGGGAAGCATAGTAAATGAACGAGGCTATCTCAAATCTTGCGTCAGGGAAATGATTGAAATCGGCGAGAAATATAATGCAAAATGGGTGCATGCCGGCAATCTTCTCAAAAACGGGCATCCGCATCATCCTCTCTATCTTTGCAAAACAACAGAGTTTGAGGATTATGATATAAAGACTTATGTTGACAGCCTTTAACCGCTGACTGAAAATGAAATAATCAAAACACGAATACTTATTTACAACGGAGTAGATTTTATGAAATTTAATCATAATTTTGATTTGGTGGAATACACAAATAATTACAGATTGTATGCTTGCGATGATGTAAATGCAAGACTTGACTTTGTTGAAGAAAATATTGTCAGGGTTGCAATTTACCGTCATGGCGAGGATATTTTGCCTACTTTTTGCATAAATCCGTATGGTCAACCAAATTCTCCTGCACGAAACAGACTTGATACAGAGGGTTTCCATTTTGACACACCGGAGGTGGAGGAAACTGTTAACGGTGAAAAAATCACATTGGGTTCAGGCATAGAAATTGATGTTGATTTCCACAATTTTCTCCTTTCGTTCATTGATGACGGCGAGGTGCTTTTTGAGGACAGACGCCCACTCTCGTATAATCTTGAAAACGAATTTGGCAGAGGATACTATCATTATATTTCCAGAGAAGAGGACGAAAAAATATTCGGACTTGGCGATAAAAGCGGATTTATGGACAAATCGGGCAGAAGTTTCAGGATTGAAGCTACCGATGCAATGGGATACGATGCCGAAACTTCCGACCCTTTGTATAAACATATTCCGTTTTATATTTGCGAAAACAGCGTTGGCGATTATGGCGTGTTTTACGACACAAGTGCCGCCTGCTATATGGATTTTGGCGTTGAAATCAACAATTATTATCAGCCGTATAAGTTCTTTAAAACAGAGGATAACTGCATAGTTTATTATGTTATTTTCGGCTCAAAACTTGAGATTTTGCGTTCGTTTGCAAGATTGTGCGGAAAACAGGCATTTCCACCAAAATGGAGCTTCGATTTTTGTGCATCTGCAACAGAATATGCTTATGCTGAAAATACTGACGAAAAAATGCAAGGCTTTGTAGACAGCCTGAAAAAATATGACCTTTCGTGTTCAGGCTTGTATTCGTCAATTGGGGATAAGGGTTGCGTGTTTAATTGGAATACCGAAAAATTCTCCGACCCTGCAAAGTTTGTTAATAGTCTTGAAGAAAAAGACATTCATTTTATTCCAAACATCAAGCCTGCGTTTCTTCTTACTCATCCTATGTATGATTCGATTGCAGACAGAGGATTTTTTGTCAAAAATGATGACGGCACTCCGTTTGTGACCCAACTTTGGGATGGGCTCGGTTCGTATCTTGATTTTACAAATAAAGATGCCTATGATTTTTGGTGCACTCAAGTAACCGAAAAATTGCTTGATAACGGCATTGTTGCCACATGGAATGACAATAACGAATTCGATATTAAGGACTCTGGAGCCACCGTCAACGGATTCGGTTTCGGAAAAATCAAGGCAAGAGATGTCAGACCGGATTTGACTTATCTTATGGTCAAGGCTTCTTATGAAGCACAGAAGAAAAAACACCCCGAACTTCGTCCGTTTCTTTCTACTCGAAGCGGAAATATTGCTGTCAGAAGAATGGCTCAAACATGGTCGGGCGATAATATGACCTCGTTCCACGATTTGTATTATTGCCACTATATCGGGCTCACTCTTTCGATGTCGGGTATGTTCTTCTTTGGTCACGATTTGGGCGGATTTGTCGGCGATATGCCGTCAAAGGAACTGTTCCTTCGTTGGCTTCAGCACGGACTTTTCGAACCGAGATTTACCGTTCGTTGCCACGATACTGACGGTATGGATGCTGTTATGCCGTGGGAATATGAGGATGTTGTCGGCTCGGTGAGGGATATTTTTGCACAGCGCAAGCAACTTGTTCCGTATCTTTACAGCTCGGCATATAACAGCGTTTCGTATGATGAACCTATGAACGCTCCGCTCTTCCTTTATTATGACGACGAGGATATAGAAGAGGATTGCGAATCATTCTTGGTCGGCAGAGATGTGCTTGCAACCTGCGTTCTTGATGAGGGAATAGAAAATATTTCCGCTTATCTTCCGGAGGGCGATGATTGGTATCTTGGAAGCAAACTCTATAAGGGCGGTCAAAATGTCAGTCTCCACATTCCGTCAACATCAAAAATGCCTTATTTTGTTCGTAGCGGTTGCGTGTTCCCAACCGATGAGGGCAAGTACGGATTTGAAAGTGAACAAAAACTTGTGTTCACAGTTTATCCGCAGAAAACAGGCTTTTTCCAAAGTTCATTCTTTGATGATGACGGCAAGAGTTTTGAATACAAAAAGAACGATTGCACCCGCCTGATTTTCTCGGTAGTTTGCGAAAAAGATAAGGTGTCTGTTTTCTACAAAAACATCGGCAAGGTTCGCCTCACCCCCAACATCAAACTGGTTGACGGCGACGACCGCAAACTCATAATTGAATCAAGAGATTAAAAAACAAGACTGCTTTGCTTGAAACGAAGCAGTCTTTATTAATACGACTTGAATATTTTTTTGCGTTAATGTATAATAATATTAATCTGATAGGAGGTTGATGTTATGTCTGTTGATACAGCTATAAAAAATGCAACTGCTTCGTTAGAAATGGAGGGAATGACCGTTTCTGATGATTTAAAAGAACTTTGTGTCAGAAAAATAAATAACGAAATTACTATGGATGAATATATCAAACTTGCAATGGCTTTAAAGGGAGTAAAAATGTAATGTCATATAGTATTGATACTTTGCAAAGCGATTGTTACGAGGGAACTTCTTGCCTTATAAATAAATTTGATATTAAAGATGAAGTTATACTTAAAGAACTTGAAACTACAATTACTTTGAATAAAATAACAGAGTATTCACTTAATCCGCTTTTTGACAGTTTTGATGTTCAACATTATAAAAATATTCATAGATATCTGTTCGGCGACATTTATGATTGGGCAGGGGAATACAGAACTGTTGATATGAGCAAAAAAGGCACAATTTTTGCAGAAGCTGAAAATGTTGAAAATCTTATGTCAAATTGCTTTAAAAGATTGAATGATAAAAATCTATTTCAAGGCTTAAAATTTGATGATTTTATTGATGATTTTGTGGATTTCTATTGTGTTACAAATATGATTCATCCATTTAGAGAGGGTAATGGTAGAACTCAAAGGGTTTTTCTAACTCAATTAATAAATAAAAATGGTTATGATATTGATTTTTTCGAAATTGACACCGATGAGTTGATGATTGCCACAATTCAATCTGCAAATGGTGTAACGGATTATTTAAAAGATATTTTTAAATATGCAATAAAAAACAAGACTGCTTAACAAATTAAGTTAAACAGTCTTATTTTTATTTGGAATAATATCCTATATCTTTAAGCATTTGCAAAAGTTTTTCTTTTTGCTCGATTTTGCAAGCACCGTATACAAAGGTGTTATTAATATATGCTTTGCAATAAAAGAATTCATCATCTTGTGAACCTAAAAATTGCTTATCAGTAATTGTGTAGGTGTCTGCCGGCAATGAAGCCGAATCGTATAACAGTTTTGCGTTTTTGTTGGAGTTAAGTACGCAGTAATCAATTCTTATATTATATGTGTTGACTGAATATGATTCTGTTATTATTGAACCCATACCGAATTCTTTTTGTGTTTTTTCCAAAGAGTTTTCTGCCGTATATCCCTCGGATTGCATTATTTGAACAAAGTTGTTTGAGTTTATGTTCTTTTGTGCAAACGGTTGAAAATACATCAAAATAATTGCCAAAACTAAAAAACAAACGAAGAACAAAATTGTTTTTAAATGTGATTTTGATACGCTTTTTTGATTTGGTCCCTGATAATACGGCTCATTTTTATCATATTCAACATCGGTGAAAATAAGTTTGTTTTTCCAAATAATCACCGTGAATATTGAACCGCCTATAATCAGTATAATGCTGAAAACCAATATGATGATAAATAATGAAATGTCAGGAGCAATAATTGTTGTTGATTTTGACGGTTCTTTAGGATTATACTTGATGTTTATGTTCCTGCCTACTTGGCTCGGAACTTCGGATCTTATTTCATTAGTATATTCAATGCCGTTGACTTCGTAATTGTATGTAATTATATAAATTGTTCTTGTCATGTTGTACCGACCTCCGGAAGTTTCATAGCTGTCCATATCTGTAACTATGGCTTCTGTCGGTTGCCATTTCACTTTTTGGCAGTCGTTTATGTATTCAGTTGTTGCATATCCTGATAACAATATACCGACAATAATACATATTATCGGGAATATCATTTTGATTATATATCTTTTTTTCATATATGTATTTGCTTTATTTCAACAGTGCTTTTTGGTAATAGTCGAGAGCGTTGTCGATTGCCTTTTGACCGTATTCGTCAAATGGGTCGAGTACGCTGAAAACATGTGGCAGTTTTTTACCGTCCCTTAAATCGGTGAAATCCTCAATTTCGCACTCGTAGCCTTTTTCAACAAAATAATTATATGCGTTCACTGTTTGGTCGTGTGCAAGAGTGTCGCCCGAACTTGTGATGAAATATGTTGGTGGCATATCGTTTGCAAGTTCCATAATTTCGTTTAAATCCATATAATTGTAGCTGCTCTTTGTTTTGTAATCCTTGCCCCACATCTTTTTTGTGTAAATGCTGAACCATCCGCCCGATTTTGCATATGTAACGGGTGAGGTGAGCAACAAGCATTTGATGTTGAGTTTTGTGTCCACTGTGCCGAAAATCTCTCTTGCGTCAGGGTTGTTGTTGAGGATTGTGCTGTACAATGCGAGTTGTCCGCCTGCGCTGTCGCCCGTGAGCATAACAGTCTTTTTGTTAGCAGGATAGTCTTTCATATTGGCTCTGATGAATGCAAGTGCCTCTGTGCAGTCCTTGATTTGCTCGTTTACGGTAACATCAGGCACAAGACGGTAGCTTATGCTGAACACACAATAGCCCTTTTTTGCAAGTTCCATACAGTAGTATTCGTTGAGGTCCTTTGTGGCATACATCCAGCCTCCGCCGTGAATGTCAATGATAACAGGCAAACCCTCCTTGGCAATTTTGCCCTCCGGATAAAATACATCAAATTTGTGGTATGGGTTGCCGTCATCAATGTATGGTATGTCTTTAACCTTAACAACATTTTCGGGTGGTGTTTGTGTTGCGTGATTTTTTTTGTCCGATTTGTCACAGAATTTCCACGAAACCTGCATAATCTTTACAATGAGGTCGTTTTCAAGTCCGTCTGCCGAAGCCTCTTTGTAGTTGATGTTTTGCGATGTCAGCATACCGCCGACATAAATTGCCTTGTCGCTTGTGTCGTCAACAGGCTTTGTAAGGTAATATATAACGCCAAAACCGATGCCGACTATCAATGCAATGATCAGTATAATAACACCCAAAACTTTCAACCCCTTATGTTTTTTCTTCTCTTTTACTTTTTCAGCCATTTTGCACAGCCTCCGTATATTTTATATTTTCATTTTATATTTTTAACTTGTTGTTGTCAACATCACTTTTTCAGCGATTTCAAATACTCTTTTTGTTCAGCTGTTATGCGATAGCTTTCCCGTGCTTTTTGAATTGCTTTGTTGTGCACCCATTTGTCAAGCACGCCGTTTTCGATATACACTATCGTGCTGTCCCATTGTTTTGCAAGTGCTGTTGCATAGAACCACGCAATCATCATATTTATATAGTATTCGTCACTTTTTATTTTTGCGGGGATTTCGAGATATTCCTTTTTGAAATCGTTGTCCAAAAAATGAGCCATCAGCATTTTTAATCCAAAACGGATGGTGTAGGTTTGGTCGCTGTCCACCCACCGCAAAATATCGTTCATCAATCTTTCGTGTTCGTTTTTAAAAGCCTTTGGCGACATTGTGTCGCAAACCGCCCAGTTGTCAACATACGGCAAAAACTCGTCAATATATTTTATGCACTCGTCATAGTCTTTTATTTCGCTGATTAAAATCGAGTGCAGAATGTTCTCGTCATAGTATTTGTGTGGCAGACTGTTCAAAAAATCTTTGTGTTCGTTTTCTTTGATGATTTCTTTTGCAAGTTTTCTTGAAGCAGGGATTCGCACACCTAAAAATTTTTCTCTGTCGATACCGGGTGTTAGTTTCGCCGAAAAATCGGCGTTCTTTTCGTCACTTAATTCAAGCAATCTTTTTTGAATGTTCATAGCAGTAGTTCCTTTTTAAAGTAAAAAAGAACCAAAGGGGCGCACTACATAAAGAATAAATGCTCAAAAATCAAATAAACATCGAAATACTGCGTTAAATTTACAGTGAAGGCGGTAAGCCTGCCCTGTAA
>OIZP01000041.1_pt1 | contig 88287 bp, 79 predicted proteins | sample 1588531 | NCBI WGS metagenome assembly OIZP01 (sample SAMN03283283) | human gut metagenome | biome: human-associated habitat; material: feces | host: Homo sapiens | place: Peru | collected 2012
TTAAAACACGTATCCGTCGTGGAGATGCAGCTCCAATGGCTATTGTACAATTCGTTAAGTAATTCTATTAATGAATAAAAGACACTGATTTTTGATCAGTGTCTATTTTTTTACGATAACTTTTTGAATTTGATCCTCTTTCCAAATGACAAGATCACAATCAAATCCCTCTTTAACTTGTCCAGTATGTTGAAATCCTAATACCTTCGCTACATTCTTTGTGAAGAACGGCAAAGCATTTTCATATCCAAGTTCATTTTTAAGATGGATGAATTCATTTCTTAAATTTGAAATTGGCGTAATACCAATTTCTTTAACAGAACCATCTTCATTGTATGTAGACCAAGATCCTTGAGCATCACTAGAAATGGTTACTTTCTCTGTGTTTTTGATCTTTCGAATGTAATTTAATGTTTTGCCATTACCATCACAAGTGATGTCAATTGTTCCGCCCATCTCTGTAAATTTTATAGCTTGTTCAAATAAATGAGGATTTCTTGTACAGTGTGTTGGCTGGAATAAAGAAATAGGAATATCAGCCTTTTCTAAGATGTTAAAAACTAATTCTAAGGCTTGCTTTTCGTCTCCCATATGAATTGTTAAGTTAGCTTGTTTTCCTGCAATTAAGCTTGCGGTACGGATTCTTGAAGCCAATCGAGTTAGTTCTTCCTCTGTTACATGACTCGATCTATGATCACTTAAAGCAAGTTTTACACCCAGAATACTATCTATAAACACAATATCGTCTTCCATAGAACTAGTTAGTGTATTACTAGGATAGGCATAGCTACCTGTTAAGATAAACGTATGTACACCTTTCTGTGTGAGTTCTTTCGCTTTCGCAAATAATTCTTTTGTACTTCTTGTATAACCATCCGTTCCCAATAATCCAACGACAGTTGTGATACCGGCATCTAATATTTCCTGTACATCAATAGGTCTAGCTCTAGAAACAAATCCAGCTTCACCCCCACCACCAGTAATATGAACATGGCGATCAATCAAACCTGGCGTTAAAATGCATCCTGTGCCATCAATTGTTTCAATTGGGTAAGTTAGTTCGATATGATCATCGATTTTTTCGATTTTAGAATCTGAAATCAATACATCTTTTACTCCTAAATTTTTAGGTGCATAAATTTGAATATTTTTAATAAGTTTCATGCGTGTCACCTCAAAAAGTATTATATAATAAAACTCAGGTGATGTTATGTTAATTTCAACAGAAAGTTTAAAAAAGAATATAAATGAAAAATGCATTTTAAAAGATGCATCTTTTACAATAGAAGATACGGATAAAATTGCGTTGATTGGAGTCAATGGTACAGGTAAAAGTACTTTATTAAAGATACTTGCAGGTATTGAAAATTATGATTCAGGAACCATTATAAAAAAGAATGGAATTAAAATTCATTATTTGCCACAAAATCCAGAATTCAAAACAGATTGTGTATGGGATGAAATTCAACTTGTGAATTCTAAAAATGAGCACCCCGTCGCAGAATTTGAATTGAAATCGATCCTAACAAAACTGGGTATTACAGATTATCAAAGTGCAATGTCAACTATGTCAGGCGGACAAAGAAAAAGAGTGGCTCTTGCCTTAGCGCTATGTACAAGCTGTGACTTGTTGCTTCTAGATGAACCAACCAATCATTTAGATAATGACATGGTTGAATGGCTAGAAAATTATTTAATTCGTTCAAAAAGTGCAATATTTATGGTCACACACGATCGTTATTTTTTAGATCGTGTTTGTACAAAAATGATTGAATTAGATCAAGGAGACCTATATATTCATAATGGAAATTATGAAGTATATCTAGAAAATAAAGAAACGCGTATCGAACAAGAAAAACTAGCTGCACATAAACATAAGAATTTATATAAAAAAGAATTAGAGTGGGTAAGAGCGGGTGTACAAGCCCGTGGAACCAAATCCAACAGTCGACTTCAAAGGTTTGAAGAATTGCGTCAGAAACGCTTTAAACAACAAGAAGAGTCATTAAAAATCAATGCCGCTATGCAACGCTTAGGAAATAAAACAATTGAATGTATGAATTTAGGATTTGATTATCCAGAAAAACAATTGTTTCATGATTTCAACTATGTTTTATTACGCCAAGACCGTATCGGTATTATTGGAGAAAATGGATGTGGTAAATCCACATTACTTGATGTTATTGCAGGTTTAAAACAACCAACTTTTGGAACTATTGAATATGGCACAACTGTTAAAATTGGATATTTTAGGCAAGCCGATCAAGGCGTCGATTTAAATATGCGTGTTATTGATTATATTGAAGAAGTTTCAAAAGTTATTGAATACGATCGAATGACTCTAAGTGCATCGCAAATGCTTGAAAGATTCTTATTTCCAAGAAACATGCACTATACTACACTATCAAGATTATCTGGTGGAGAAAGAAGAAGACTTTATCTATTAAGAGTTTTGATGCAAGAACCAAATATTTTATTATTGGATGAGCCAACCAATGATTTGGACATTTTAACACTAGACGTATTAGAAGATTACCTAGATAATTTTCAAGGTGCCATTATTACTGTTAGCCACGATCGTTATTTTTTGGATCGAGTTGTAGATAAAGTGTTTGTTCATCAAGAAGATGGAACATTTAAACAATATAGTGGTGGATATAGTGATTATTTAGTAAAATCAAAAGATGAGAATAAAAAGGTGGTTATACAAAAACCAATTGAAAAGAAAAAGCGTTCTTTATTATCTTACATGGAGAAAAAAGAATTAGAACAATTACCAGAGAAAATGGAATTGTTGGAAACTGAAATTGAAGATTTAGACCATCAAATGAATGAATGTCAAAGTGATTTTGCGAAATTAAAAGAATTAAGTGATTTAAGAACGCAAAAAGAAGAAGAATTAGAAATTTTGACAAATCGCTGGATGGAATTAGAAGAAAAAAAGGAAGGATAAAGTTTTAATTGGATATGGAGAATAGGGTATTTTTAAAAAAACCATCCCATGTGTTTTTGTTAGCTATGCTATGTTGTATACTATGGGGAAGTGCGGCTCCCTTTATTAAATGGGGATATCAATTATTTAATATTGAAGGCGTACCAAGCATATTGATGTTTGCGGGTATTCGCTTTGCGTTAGCCGGACTTTTAGTCATATTATTTGGCTCTTTCTTACAGAAAAAAGTATTAGTCGCAAAAAAAGAAAACATGCAAGGCATATGTACATTAGCTCTATTTCAAACGGCTGGACAATACTTTTTCTACTATATAGGACTTTCACATACATCGGGCGTAAATGGTTCGATTATTACCGGTACCAGTGCCTTTATATCTTTATTAGTAGCCAGTTTGATCTTTCATTATGAAAAGCTGACACTAAGGAAAACATGGGGATGTTTTATCGGATTCTTAGGTATTTTATTTATGAATATGAGTGGTGCTAGTGCAAACTTTTCATTTATAGGCGAAGGCTTTGTGTTCATGTCACAATTATGTGGAGCTATATCAGCCGCTTTTATTAAGAAGTTTACACAAAAACAAAATGCCGTACTATTAAGTGGATACCAATTCTTTTTAGGTGGTGTTTTACTAATTATCATTGGATATTTGATGGGAGGACACATTACATTTGAATTCAATCTAGGCCTTCTTGTATTGATTCATCTAGCCCTTGTATCCGCTATCGCCTATACGATTTGGGGATTGTTATTATCTGTAAATCCTGTTAGTAAGATTGGTGTCTATATGTGTGTAACACCAATCATTGGTGTTATTTTATCAAGTGTTGTCTTACATGAATCCAATCAGGCATTCCAATTTTCAAGTTTAATTGCCTTGGTTCTAGTTAGCTTAAGTGTATTTTTAGTCAATAAAGAAACGCAGACAGATTAAGTTCTGTCTTTTTCTTTACCTAAAAAAAGATCCTAGGCTTATCTAGGATCTAATAATTCAAAGCAACGCCCTACATCACTTGGATAATGAGCATCGCTTGCCGTAACAATTTGTACATTATTTTCTTTTAGGATATTTCTAAAATCAGCATTTAAGCCAATATCAGGATGATGATATGAATAATGAGCTTTTGTGTTGTCTTCCATTTTGATGTTGTATTCTTTTGCCAAACTAGCAATATGATGGTAGGTAGGATGTAAATCGTAGCCTGGATCAATCGAATACAATTTAATCACATCTGGATGCCCCACTTGATCAAAGAGATTGGATTGGATTAGTTTTTCAATAGAATCATAATAGGATTTATAAATATTAGAAGGATCATTTTTATCCCAAAGCAATTCTTTGGAAAAGGCATCCATATCATATAAATAGCCATTTACAGAATGTACACTGCCTACTAGAAAGTCGAATTGATAATGTTCAAGGATTGAGGATAATAAACTTTCTGTTTCAGGCGTATAACATACTTCAAGGCCAAAAGATACATCTATGTCAAAAGTTTCCTTTTTTAATGCGTCAATTAATTTTAAATAATCATCTATGGAGTTTTTTTGTTTCTTTAAAAACCACTCTTCTTGTAATTTAGATACTTCACAAACTCTTTTATAACAGTCTTTAAATTCAAAGAATCTATGTGTGTGATCTAAAATCTGAAGATGAGTAATTCCTTTTTCTTTGGCCGCATCAATAAATTTATGAACATATTCGACACTTAAATCACCATTTTCTAAATGTGTATGTGCATCAATCATAATATCATCCTATTTCTTATATGTAGATACTCGAATTATACCATTGATTTTCTCAATTGGTGTAATATCGACTTTTGAATCCAAATCAATAATTGTATACGCAATATCTTTTTTAGATTTATTCATCAAGTTTTCAATATTGGCATCCTTTAAAATATCTGTGATTTGAGAAATCATTTTTGGCTTATTGTCATGAATACAAGTGATTCTAAATGGTGAATTCATATCCATCTTAGCATTTGGGAGATTGACAGAATTTGAAATATTTCCATAAGTCAAATAATCCATCAATTCTTGAGCTGCCTTTACAGCACAATTTTCTTCACTTTCCTCGGTTGAAGCACCTAAGTGAGGAATCGCAATGGCTTTATCGCTTTGAATTACTTTTTGACTAGGAAAATCAGTTACATAAGATGAAACTTTATTTTCATTTAACGCCTCTAATAGAGCATCTTCATCAACAAGGCCGCCACGCGCAAAGTTTAATAATTTGACGCCATCTTTCATTTTGTTAAAACTATCTTTATTGATAAAGTTTTTAGTTCCATCATTTAAAGGTACGTGAATTGTGATGAAATCACATTGGCGATATAGATCATCGATATTTGTGACATGGTTTACATAACGAGACAAGTTCCATGCTGCATCAACAGACATATAAGGATCATATCCATATACTTTCATGCCAAATCGTAAAGCTAGATTGGCAACTTGAATACCAATGGCACCACAACCAATGACACCTAATGATTTACCGGTTAATTCATGTCCAGCATATTTTTTCTTTTGTTTTTCCACATCTTTTGCGATGTTCTCATTTTCTTTTTGTGTTTGGATCCATTCAATACCATGATAGATATCACGACTTGCCAGTAGCATACCCGCAAACACAAGTTCTTTTACAGCATTACTGTTTGCGCCTGGAGTATTAAATACGACAATCCCTTTTTTTGTACAAGTATCAATATCAATATTATTAACACCCGCGCCAGCACGGGCAATGGCCTTTAAATTGTTTCCATATTCAATATCATGAAGATTGGCACTACGAACTAAAATGGCATCTTCATCTTCCATGTTTTCGTTTACTTCATAATTTTGATTAAATTGATCTAAACCAATTTGAGCAATATTGTTATAGAGTTTTATTTTAGGCATTATAATTCTCCTCTTCAAATTTCTTCATAAATGCGATTAGGGCTTCTACCCCTTCAAGTGGCATGGCATTATAAATGCTTGCACGCATACCACCAACAGTTCTGTGACCTTTAATATTCACAATACCTGCTTCTTTTGCTTCTTTGACAAATTTAGCATCTAAATCTTTATCACCAGTCACAAAAGGAACATTTGTATAAGAACGATCCTCAGGTACAACAGGATTTGAATATAATTTAGAAGCATCGATATAGTCATATAGTAATTTAGCTTTTTGACGATTGATTTTTTCCATGTTTTCCAATCCACCAATTTGAGTTTCTAACCATTCAAGTACTAAACCACAAATATAGATTGCATAAGTAGGTGGCGTGTTGAACATAGAATCATTGTCTGCATATGTTTTGTAGTTTAACATGCTTGGTGTTTTTTCATCAGCTAAACCAATCAATTCTTTTTTAATAATAACCACCGTTAATCCAGCAGGTCCCATATTCTTTTGGGCACCGGCAAAAATCAAATCGTATTTAGAAACATCGGTTTTTTCACTTAAAATACAACTTGATAAATCCGCAACTAAAAGCTTACCTGCATGTGGAGGAAGCTCTTTATATTTAGTTCCATAGATTGTGTTGTTTTCGCAAATATATACATAATCAGAATCTTCACTTAAATCTTCTTGTTTGATTTTAGGAATATATGTAAAGTTGTCTTCTGCACTAGAAGCAACTACATTTACTTTTCCTAATTTTTCATGTTCTTTTAAAGCTTTTTTTGTCCATTGACCCGTATTGATCAAATCTACGTTATGTTTTTCTAGATTTAAAGGAATCATAGTGAATTGTAAAGAAGCACCTCCTTGTAAGAATAAAATTTCATATTCATCTGGGATGTTCATCAATCTTTTTAGTCTTGCTTTACAAGTATCTATAATATCTTTAAATTCACTGGAACGGTGGGACATCTCCATGACGCTCATTCCACTATTATGAGCATCCAACATTTCGTTCGCAGCTTTTTTTAATACCCATTCTGGTAAGCATGCGGGACCGGCACTAAAGTTATATACACGTGTCATATTGTTACCTCGGTGAAAATATTTCCACCTTTCCTTTCTTTATGTTTCATGATTATACATTTGTTTACATTTAATTTCAAGAGATTTGTTCATAAATTAAATTCAAGTGTATTCAGAATCGAAACAAATCATTTAACAAAAGCTTAACAGAACCATTCTTTTTGCTTAACAAACATGCATTATGATATGTGTGTCGAAAGAAAAGAGGACAAGGAAAATATGAATAAGTTTTTAAAAGGTGCAATGATCGTAGGATTATCTGCAGCTATGGTAGGATGTAGTTCATCAAATACTGCATCAGATGACAGTAAATCAGAAGGAAAAAGTTTAAGTGGAACAATTACAGCCGCAGGTTCAAGTGCATTGAAACCATTGGTGGATGTTGCAGCAGAACAATTCTCAAACGAAAACCCAGATGTTTCTATTACAGTTGATGCGGGTGGATCTGGAGAAGGTTTAAAACAAGTAGCTGACAAAACAGTTACATTAGGAAACTCAGATGTTGCAGCTGAAGAAAAATTAGATAAGGATCAAGCTAAAGATTTAGTCGATCACCAAGTTTGTGTTGTAACAATGGCTCCAATTGTAAATAAAGATGTTGGTGTTAAAGATTTGACAAAACAACAATTAATTGACATCTTCACAGGAAAAACAACAAACTGGAAAGATGTTGGTGGGCCCGATGAAGAAATCGTTTTAGTAACTCGTCCAACTTCATCAGGAACAAGAGCCACATTCCAAAAATATGCATTAGATGGAAATGAAGAAGCAAGCAATGCCTCAATGGAAACAGATGATTCAGGTGTATTGTTACAAAATGTAACAGATACAAAAGGTGCAATTGGTTATGTAGCATTATCTTATTTAGTAGACAATGACGATGTAGATACTATCGCAATTGATGGTGTCAAACCAACATTAGAAAATACTTATAGTGGTGACTACAAAGTTTGGACATTTGAACACATGTATACAAACGGAGAACCAGACGAAGCAACAAAAGCATTCTTAGATTACATCATGGGTGAAAAATTCGGTAAGAAAATGGAATCATTAGGTTATGGTGTTTCTAGTAAAATGGAAAAAACAGATCACTAATTACTAGTTCTTTAACGGACATTGAAATATATGTCCGTTATTCATTTAGTTTGGAGGAATTTTATGCGTCGTAAAAGCATGTTTTGTAAAGAATATTTCTGGCAGATTCTTGTAACAATTGGTGGACTGTTCGTAATATTCGTAACTTTATTGATCGGAGCCTTTCTGGTTTACAAAGGTTCGGATACATTTTTTAAATTTCATCACACTTTACAAGAATTTCTTGGTAGTGCCAACTTTGCACCTATGGATAATGCCAGTTCTAAAGGACATGTAGGAGCCTTGATCTTCATTGTTGGATCATTATGTGTTTGTGGTTTAGCTTTATTGATTGCCACACCATTTGCGTTAGGATCTTCTATTTTTATGACAGAAATTTCACCTAAGTTTGGTGAAAAATTCTATCGTCCTATGGTTGAAATCTTTGCCGGAATTCCGAGTGTTGTTTATGGATGGGTTGGATTAACGATTTTGATTCCGTTTTTAAAGAAAGTATTTGATTTGCAGGTAGGACACTCCATACTTGCAGCAAGTTTAGTTTTATCTATTATGATTTTCCCATCGATTACAAGTGTTGCCAGTGATGCCATTCGAGCCGTATCAAAAGAAACACGAATGGCAGCTTATGGACTTGGCTCAACACGTTGGCAAACGATATATCGTGTTGTGATTCCTGCTGCTTTGCCAGGCGTTATTTCAGGTATTGTTTTAGGACTTGCAAGAGCATTTGGAGAAGCTTTAGCGGTTGCGATGGTCATTGGTCAAACAACAGCTTTGCCTAAGAGTATTTTTTCTACTTCAAAAACCCTAACAACAGAAATTGCAGCACAAATGGGAAATGCGATGGAAGGCGGAGAAATGAAGGCAGCCCTATGGACAATGGCTTTATTGTTGTTTTTGATTTCGTTATTGTTTATTACAATTATTCATAAGTTTTCAAAGCCGAAAGGAGAATAAAGATGGATTCTAGAATTAAAAGAGCAAAAATGGTTGATCAATTCATGACAATTGTTTTTTATGGTATTGCCTTATTCTTCTTTCTACTTCTTGTTGGCTTTGCCGGAAAAGTAATCATTGGGGGCTTGTTAGGTGCAAAAACAGAAATGTTTGGCTTTACAAGATCAGGAAGCATTGGAAACCAAGTTTTCAACACCATTTACTTAGTATTTATTTCATTACTTGTATCGGTTCCTATTGGTGTATTAGCTGGTATTTATTTGGCGATGTACGCAAAACCAGGGCTTGTGACACGTTTTTTAAGAACTTGTATTGAAACATTGTCTTCTTTACCAAGTATTGTAGTAGGTTTGTTTGGATATTTGATTTTCTTAGTTGTATTAGGACTATCCAAAAGTTTATTGGCAGGTGCTTTATCCATTTCAATTTTAAGTTTACCTTTGATCACAACCACTACAGAAGATGCGATAAAAGGTTTGCCTGAAGGCTATTATCAAGGAAGTATGGGACTTGGAGCTACAAAGTGGCAAACGATATTTCATGTACTATTGCCTGCATGTTTATCACGTATTATGACTGGAGTCATTTTAGCGGCTGGTCGTGGGTTTGGTGAGGCTGCCGTATTACTTTATACGACAGGTTCAGGAAGTGATTTGCGTTGGAATAACTTTAGTTTTACATCTCCAACATCACCAATCAACGTATTAAGACCGGCTGAAACATTATCCATTCAAATTTGGAACTTACAGACAAATGGTCAAGATCGTGCATTAGCGAATTTATCAAGTGCTGTATTAATGATTTTAGTATTAGCGTTTAGTATCGGGGCCAATGTTTGGTCTAGACATATTTCCAAAAAACAAGCTGGATTAGGGAAATAGAAAGGTTACGTATGAATAATAAATTTACAGTGAATGATTTGAATTTATATTATGGGGATTTTCATGCCTTAAAGAATATAAATTTGGATATCAAAGAAAAAGAAATTACGGCATTCATCGGTCCTAGTGGATGTGGTAAATCGACATTTTTAAAAACATTAAATCGGATGAATGACTTGGTGGAAAGTGCCAAAATTACAGGCGATATTTGTCTAGATGGTACGGATATCTACAAAAATATGGATGCGATTGAATTAAGACGTAGAGTTGGAATGGTATTTCAACAGCCCAATCCATTCCCTAAAAGTATTTATGACAATATTGCGTATGGTCCAAGAATTTTTGGAATCAAAAAGAAAAGTGAATTGGATGAAATTGTTGAAAGAAGCTTAAGACAAGCTGCCATTTGGGATGAAGTAAAAGATCGTTTGCATAAATCGGCTTTAGGAATGTCAGGTGGTCAACAACAACGTTTGTGTATCGCAAGAGCCTTGGCAATGCAGCCGGAAGTTTTATTGATGGATGAACCTACAAGTGCTTTAGATCCAATTTCCACAAGTAAGATTGAAGAGTTAACTTTAGAATTGAAGAAAGACTATACAATCGTTATTGTTACGCACAATATGCAGCAAGCTATGCGTATCAGTGATAAAACTGCCTTCTTCTTATTGGGGGATTTAATCGAGTATAGTGATACAGAAACATTGTTCTCTACACCAAAAGAAAAGAAAACAGAAGACTATATTACGGGGAGGTTTGGATAATGGTTTTACCTACAAAGTTTTTAAAACAAACAAGACAGTTAGAACTGACTATGACACAAATGTCTCAAGACTGTTTGAAAGGTTTATGGTTTTGCAAACACGCTATTTTAGATGGAAACAAAACTTTAGTTCAAGATGTTTCACAAATGCATGAAGAAGTGAGTGAACAAGGAAGAGAGGCTGAACAAATTTGCATGAAGATCCTTCTTCTTCAGCATCCGGTTGCGAAAGATTTAAGGCGTATTACGGTAGCTACAAATACAATTCGTGATCTAACACGTATCATGGATCAGGAAAAAGAAGTCGCAGAACTAATTTGTGCATTGAATATGGAAGATTTAATTGTGGATGATTGTATTCAACAACAGTTTTCAATTGCGAAAGAAATGATTACTCTTGCGATTGAAGCTTTTATTCAAAAGGATGAAAAGGCAGCAAATCAAGTGATTACAATGGATGATCAAGCAGATGCACAATATGAAAAGGCAAAAGAAGTCTATGTGGATTTATTAGCTAAAAAAGAACATGATACAGGTACATTGGTAGATGTATTATTAGTTGGTAAATATTTAGAGAGAATCTGTGATCATTGTGTAAACATTGGTAAATGGGTTCTTTATCAAAAGTCTGGTATTTTTGAAGAAGTTGAATAAACACAAAAAAGCTGTAAGCAAAGTTGCTTACAGCGTATTTTTTACTTGGTGGAGCGTATCGGGATCGAACCGATGACCCCCTGCGTGCAAGGCAGGTGCTCTCCCAGCTGAGCTAACACCCCAAGTGCTTTATAATATTATCGAATTTTTTTGGAAAAAGCAAGCATTTTTTGATAAAATTAATGTATGAGAAAACAATGGACATGGATCATGATTCTATGTGTATTCAATTTTAGTTTGATGGGATTTATCTTAACGCATCCAACATCAAAAAACCAAGACACGAAAATTGTGAAAAAAGAAGATAAGAAGTCTTTTACATTTGTTGGTGTCGGAGATAACTTATATCATAATACGCAATATATGTGTCAAGAACAAAATGAATACTATAATTTTGATTCCTATTATGAAATGACGAATAAGTATACACAAAAGGCTGATTTGGCATATATCAATTTTGAAACATTGTGTATAGGTGAAGAATATGGATTGAGTGGCTATCCTACTTTTAATGGGCCTACAGAAATTTTATCTTCCGTCAATAAGGCTGGCTTTGATTGGTGGAGTTTAAGTTCAAACCATTCAATGGATAGAGGCGTAGAGGGTTTGTTGAAACAAATCGAATTGGTTCGTGAAAATTATCCAGATGTCATTACTACGGGTTCTCATACATCCAAAAAAGATAGAAATCGTACTTTAGTCAAAGAAATCAATGGAATTAAAGTTGGATTTTTAGGATATACCTATGGTTTGAATGGTTTTGTCTTGCCAGAAGATAAACCATGGCTTGTAGATTTGATTGATAAGGATCAAATGAAAAAGGATATGGAAGCTTTAAGCAAAGTAAGTGATATTCAATTGGTTTCCATGCATTGGGGCGATGAATATCAAACCTATCCAAATGATGAGCAGCAAGATTTGGCAAACTATTTAAATGAGTTGGGTGCAGAAGTTGTGATAGGATCGCATCCGCATGTCATTCAACCGGCTGAGATTATTAAAGGTAAAAAACAAGATACACTTGTATATTATTCGTTAGGAAATTATACGAGTACACAAGATGTGGATGAAAGAATGGTTGGTGGAATGGCTAGCTTTACTGTAAATTATGATCCGAATACGAAAAAGACATCTTTTACAGATACAAAGTTTATTCCGTTGATCACATGGTTTGATGCAGGATATAGTACTTGGAAGACATATTCCATTGAAGATTATAATGATTCCATTGCTTCAACACATAGATTATCTGGTGAATATGATTTATCTAAAGAATGGGTTCAACAATATGTTCAATCTGTTATGCAAGATTCAGAAGGGATTGAGGTGGTATTAGAGTGAGTCAAAATCAAAAAACAATAGCCGAAAATCGTAAGGCAAGACATGATTATGAATTGTATGATCGTTTTGAAGCTGGACTCGTACTTCAGGGTACAGAAATTAAAAGTATTCGAAGAGGAAAAGTCCAATTAAAAGATAGTTATATTAGTTTTCAAAAGGGTGAAGCTTTTATTAAAGGAATGCATATCTCTCCTTATGAATTTGGAAATCGATTCAATCATGATGAAACAAGAGATCGTAAGCTTTTAATGCATAAACAAGAGATTCAAAAATTAGAACAATCAGCTCGTATAAAAGGATATACAGTTGTACCAGTAAGAATTTATTTATATAAAGGACTAGCTAAACTTGAAATAGCTTTGGCAAAAGGTAAAAATCTTCATGATAAGCGTGAATCTCAAAAGGCAAAGGATGCGCAAAGAGAGATTCAAAAGGCCTTGAAAAATCAGTATTAATAGATTATACTGATATTCCTTGGGGATGTTCAGGCATTCGATGAGTAAATGTTTGGATTCGGCCACAGCCACGAAGGATACGTGTAATAACCAACTTAAATTAATTGCTAAAAATAAACTTGCTAATGTATTTGGTATGAACCAAAGCATGGCTTTCGCTGCTTAATTTTATTGCCTACGTTTGGCTTCGCAGCCCCTTTCTGAAATTTCGCTTTCTTATTTCAGACTGAGTGTTAAAGAAAAGAAGATAGAAATAAGCATTGGCTAGCTGCTTATTTTGAATTAACTATAGCTAAACCAAAAGAATTTTTGTTTCCATCCGAAACTTTTGGATAACTAGATGGAAAAAGCTGTAAACGCTGTCTCGTGGGACTTTGCTTAGACAGGAGTTCGATTCTCCTCATCTCCACCAAAGACAATCAACGCCCTTATTTAAAGGGCGTTTTAATTTATCGTGATGTACTTTTGATGTATAATTGTTACGAAAGAAGGTAAATTTACATATGAGAATTGCAGTGAGCTATAAAGACGGAGAAGTGTTCCAACATTTTGGGCATAGTTCAGAATTTAAAATCTATGACACAGATCATAATGAAATTATTAAGAGTGAAATAATTACAGTCGAAGGGCATGGACATGTTGGTGTTTCAAATGCATTGAAAGAGCAAAATGTAAACATTGTACTTTGTGGTGGCATTGGACAAGGAGCTAAAACTGCATTGGCTGGTTTTGGAATCCATTCTTTTGGTGGGGTAACCGGAAATGCGGATGAGGCTGTTAAGAAATATTTAAGAGGAAAGCTTGAATTTACAACGGATGTGACTTGTACAAAACATGAATCTGGCAAAAGTCATTCTTGTGGTGGACATTGCCATTAATTCTTGAGTTTTTCTTTTGACACGCCTTGTATTTCGGTCTATAATCTAGGCAACAATAGTGATAAGGATATGAATACATTCTATTCAAATGTAGAGAGAGTGTGATTGGTGAAAACACTTTGCGAATGTATGTATTTACTCCCTTTGAATTGCCCTTGAAAAAGTGTGCCGTAATTCTTGCGTTAAAAGGTTTGAGGTGTATACAGTAATTGTATAAACAAAGGTGGTACCGCGTGCGACAGACGTCCTTTGATGGCTGTCGCTTTTTATATGGAAAAATGGAGGAAAATAAAATGGAATTAGTGAATGTATTAGAAAATGAACATTTATCTATGTTGAACCACTCATGTGCTCATATGATGGCTCAAGCTGTTAAGCGTTTATATCCAAATGCTAAATTTTGGGTAGGACCTGTTATTTCTGAAGGTTTCTACTACGATATGGATTTAGGAGATGTAAAATTAAAAGAAGAAGATTTGGCAAAAATCGAAAAAGAAATGAAGAAAATTGCCAAAGACGGAAAGAGAATTGTTCGTGAAGAAATCTCTAAAGAAGATGCTTTAGAAATGTTTAAGGAGGATCCTTATAAAATTGATTTGATCAATGGATTAGAAGATGGAAATATCACAATCTATCGTCAAGGTGAATTTGCGGATCTATGTCGTGGACCTCACGTTGAGACTGTTAAAATGTGTAAAAACTTTAAATTGTTGAAACATTCTGGTGCTTACTGGAAAGGTGATGCAAACAATAAAATGCTTCAACGTGTTTATGGTATTTGTTTCGATACAAAAGAAGAATTGGAAGCTCACTTGGAAGCTTTAGAAGAAGCTAAAAAACGTGACCACAAGAAATTAGGAAAAGAAATGGGTTTATTCACAATTAGTGAATTTGCACCAGGTATGCCTATCTTCTTGCCGGATGGAATGATTTTACGTAACATCTTGGAACAATACTGGTATCAAGAACACACAAAGGAAGGATACCAATTCATTAAGACTCCAATTATGATGTCAAAAGAATTATGGGAGTTAAGTGGACACTGGGATCACTATAAAGACAATATGTACACTTCAATGGTTGATGATCGTGAATTCGCAATCAAACCAATGAACTGTCCAGGTGCATTATTAGTATATAACTCAACTTTACACTCATATAAAGACTTACCATTGCGTTTAGGAGAACTAGGACAAGTACACCGTCACGAAGCAAGTGGTGCATTGAATGGATTATTCCGTGTACGTACATTTACACAAGATGATGCGCACTTATTTGTAACTCCAGATCAATTGGAAGAAGAAGTTAAAAAAGTATTACAATTGGTAGATCGTATTTATTCTGTATTTGGTTTACCTTATGAGATTGAATTATCAACTCGTCCAGAAAGTGGATATATTGGTTCTGAAGAAATTTGGGATGCTTCAGAAAAAGCGCTGGCACAAGCTTGCGTTCATGCAGGTAAAGAATATAAAGTAAATCCTGGAGACGGTGCATTCTATGGACCTAAATTGGATATCCATATTAAAGATAGCTTAGGACGTGTATGGCAATGTGGTACTGTACAGTTGGATATGAACTTGCCTGAAAGATTTGAATGTAAATATGTAGATGCAGATGGAACTAAGAAAACACCAATTATGTTACACCGTGTAGTTTATGGATCAGTTGAACGCTTCATTGGTATCTTGATCGAACACTTTGGCGGACACTTCCCATTGTGGTTAGCTCCACGTCAATTTGTGGTAATTCCAGTTCACCATGAAAAACATGTTGAATACGCAAATAAAGTATGCAATGCATTAACAGCATTAGGAATGCGTGCAACAGTAGATTCTCGTAATGAAAAATTGGGTTACCGTGTTCGTGAGGCACAGCTACAAAAGGTTACTTACCAAATCGTAGTGGGTGATGGAGAACAAGAAAACAATACAGTTACAATTCGTCAGAGTGGTAAAAAGGATAGTGTTACATTATCATTAGATGAAGCTTTAGCTAAATTTAAAGCGGAAGTAGACAACAAAACATTGTTTGGAAAGTAAAAGTTTAGAGGTCAAAAATTGGCCTCTAATTTTTTTTGTCTTTTTTTAAAAAATTGCTTGCAATAAGTTTTTATCCATGTTATTATAAACGGGCGTTACGGATAACGCAGGTTGTTCTAAAAAAATAAGTATTCTGAAAATATTCTTGGAGAAGTACTCAAGTGGCTGAAGAGGTGCCCCTGCTAAGGGTATAGGTCGGGAAACTGGCGCGAGAGTTCAAATCTCTCCTTCTCCGCCATCTTATTTTTGGAAAATTATGGTCCAGTGGTGTAGTGGTTAACATGCCTCCCTGTCACGGAGGAGATCGTGGGTTCGAGTCCCATCTGGACCGCCATTTAGAAATTGAAGTCATCTTTGGGTGACTTTTTTTCTTTATATTGACTATTTTTTTGTTTCTTAGTTTAATAAATCTATGATTATTAACGCAAGTGGAAGAACAGATATTGTCGCCTATTATATGGATTGGTTTGTGAACCGATGGAATGAAGGATATTTTGATGTAAGAAACCCTTTTAATCCAAAACTTGTCAGTCGTATCTTTGTATCGGATGTAGATATGATTGTATTTTGCACAAAAAATCCATTGCCATTATTAGATACGATACATCTATTTTCTGTACCCATTCAGCTACAAGTTACCATCACAGGATACTTTAAAGATATGGAGCCTAATGTTTTGGATAAGAAACAAGTCATTGAATGCATTAAAAAGCTATCATCTTATTTAGGTAAAGAAAACGTATGTGTTCGATATGATCCAATCCTTTTGAATTCCAAATATAATGTTGATTATCACGTTCGTGCTTTTAACAAATTATGCACAATGTTAAAAGGATATGTATCTAAAATGATTGTCTCTTTTGTGGATGATTATAAAAATGTTCGAAATAATCATTTGGATTATCATGAACCCTCTAACGAGGAATATCTTAAATTAAAAGAAGCTTTTGAAAAGAATGACATAAAAGTAGTTAGTTGTATGGAAAATAAATATCAAATTGGTGATGAAAAGGATTGTTGCATCAGCATTAAATATGCTTTTGAAAGAACAGGCAAGCTTTTTAAAGAGTGGAAGGCAAGAGATTGCCATTGTGTGAATATGGTGGATGTTGGTGCTTACAATTCTTGTTTACACGGATGCAAATATTGTTATGCCAATTTTGATTCCAAACAAATTGTGTCAAACTATAAAATGCATGATGTGAATTCTAGTTTATTGATTGGGCAATTGAATTTGGATGATCAAATCAAAATACGAAGAAAATAAAATGAGTGAAGTCAATTGTGCTTCACTCATTAATTTTGTATAGATTTTTGTTAGTTGCTCTTTTTCATTATTTGTCATTTTTCTTTCGGTCGCATCATGACTTTCTAATGTTCCTTCATGTCCATCAACGACTTTTCCATCCTTTACCACAAGTACTAAAGGAACGTATAAGGTTAGAACACCTTCATCATTATTGGACATATAATCTTGGATATATGGTTCAATAATCGCTTTTTGCTCATCCGTGTAAAGACGATTTTTTTCTTCATCTCTTACCTTTACATATTGGATGTCGATTCCGTTTTCTTTGGCCACTTTCTTTAAAATGGGTTTTGCTTCTTTGCACCAAGGACAACTTGAAAATCCGAAATATAAAACACCTGATTTTTCTTGTGTAAAATATTGAATAGCTTCATCAAAACTAATCTCATTAAAATTAGTTTTTGTGTCATCTTTTGTGTTGCATGTTTTTTCTTCACTTGTAACATCACAAGCCTTTTTTGAAGTTGAAACTGTATTTTTAGCTGGTGCTTGACAAGCACATAATGTAAGACTTAAAAGTATTAATAATAATTTTTTCATGTTCCTAATATACAAATAATTCAAAAAAAAGTAAAGAAAAAAGCTTCGATCTCTCGAAGCTTAAAATTCTTTGTGGGGCGGCTGACGCGATTCGAACGCGCGCGTGACGGAGCCACAATCCGCTGTGTTAACCAACTTCACCACAACCGCCATAATTGCTTAACGCTTGTATAATATACCATGTGATTCTTGACTTTGCAAGCAAAAAATGAAAATAAATTAAAAAAAGTGCATTTTTTTTCGTATAAGAGTATATGAAGGTAAAAGAGATGGAAGTGGAGCAACGCCCACGAGAAAAAGCGTTGCGCTATGGTTTAGAATCATTAAGCGATCTAGAATTGGTTGCGTTGATTCTGCAAAGCGGAAATAAAAACCGTTCCGTATTTGAAATTGCATCGGATGTGTTGAAAGAAAGTGAAGGTTTATCAAAATTAATGACAATGCACGTAAATACATTGATGCAGATTCAAGGAATTCGTGAAGTTAAGGCTTTACAACTTTTGGCAAGTGTAGAACTTAGTAAGCGTGTTATTAAATCAAAAGTATATCATGCTCCTATTTTAAAACCAGAAGATGTGATTGAATGGTTCAAATTTGAGTATGGTACTATGTCTCAAGAATGTTTTATTGCCCTTTATCTAGACACAAAAAGCAAACTAATTTCGCATCGTGTTTTATTTAAGGGAACATTAAATGAGAGCGTGGTACATCCACGTGAAGTATTTAAGGAGGCTTTTTTACAAAACGCAAATTCAGTATTGATTGCACATAATCATCCGTCGGGGGATTGTACGCCTTCAAAAGCAGATTTTGAAGTAACTTACAAAATGGTTCATGTAGCGATGACAATGGGGGTTTGTTTAGTGGATCATATTATTGTATGTAAAAATCAATATTATTCATTTAAAGAGCACAAATATCTCGATTGAAAGAAGGAGGGTTTATCGCTATAATATAAGTTAGTTTGGGGGATATTATGCGTAAATTTACTCGAATTCAAAAAAGATTACTTACGATTATTGTCGTTTTATGTATATTAGCGTGTGCTATGTTTGGCTTAAGACAAAACTCCATCACAAATATTGGTTACAGTGCTTGGACATATTTGAAATATGGTTTGATTCAATATCCACTATCATCGATTGGAAATGCGGTAAATGATTTTTCAAATTTATGGCATGCCTATGACGATAATGAATATTTGACGAAGCAATTAGCTCAACAAAAAAACTATCAAACGGCATATGAAGATGAAAGAAATAAAAACAAACAACTTGAAGCCTTGTTGGAAATGAAAGGTGGTCTTGGAGATGCTAAGACAATCAGTGTATCTGTATTAGAACGTTCAGGCGATTCATGGCTTCAGACGGTAACGATTTCAGCAGGAAAAAGACAAGGTGTCGAAAAAAACATGCTTGTGGCAACAAGCGATGGCGCTATAGGATTAGTGGATAGTGTACAAACCTATACGAGTACTGTTCAGTTGTTGACAAGTCAACATTTAAATAATGATATTGCGATCAAGATGTCATTAGAAGATGGTTCAAGTGTAGAGGGTGTACTACAGTCTTATGATACTGAAAAGAAGGCCTATCGTGTTTCATTATTTGATAATGATGCGATTGTCACAAAAGGACAAAAAGTAGCTACAAGTGGTAAGGGTGGAAATTATCCAAGTGGAATCTTAATTGGAGAAGTAAAAGATGTGTCTTTAAACGATGATTCGATTATTTCAACGGTCTATGTTTCGCCAGTATCGAATATGAAAAGTTTTGACTATTGTCTTGTGATTGGAAAAGAGGAGAGTAAATGATAAATAAAGAACGTTGCTCATTTATTTTCTTATTGATTTTAGCAATACTTGATCAAATGAATGCATCTTTATTCAGTGTGGATTTTACATATTCGTCCCTATCTTTTGTTAGCCATTTATGTTTTTGTGGATGTATACTTGTTGTGAGTCATGAAAAAAGCTTAAATCGACTTTTATATGCATGCCTATGCGGCCTTTGTGTAGGATTGTTCTTTACTTCGGATTGGTTTTTTAAAATGATTCTATTTGGCTTTTTTGGATGGCTATCGGGACTATTTAAAAATGCAATGGATCAAGATCACTGGGTACAATTTGCCCTTGTCTTTTTAATGATGTTTATAAATGATTTAATTTGTTTTTTTGGTGCAAAATTATTTGGATATCTTACAATGAGCTTTGTGAAATGGTTTATTCACGTTGAAGCACTTACATTAATATTTAATGGGGCTTGGATATTTGTATTGCTCTATATTATTACAGTATTCAATCGATATGCAACTATAAAAAATATTCGTTTTAAACGAATGGAAAAGTTGCATATGCAAAATATTCGAAGGAAATGAGTCGTGGATTCGTTTCCTTCTTTTCATATGTGTTAAAATAGAAGAAAAGAGGTATTCAGATGAAAAAACTATTATTATTAGATGGAAACTCCATGCTATTTCGTGCATATTATGCAACTTTATATACACACAGAATGACAACATCCAATGGGATTCCAACCAATGCAGTTTATGGCTTTGTGATGATGTTAAATAAGGCAATTGATATTATTGAGCCCGACAAGATTCTAGTTGCTTGGGATGCAGGAAAACCGACTTTTAGACACAAACAATTTGCAGCCTATAAAGGAACACGTAAACCCTTAGATGAGGAATTGATCGTACAATTTCCAATTGTAAGAGAATATTTAGATGCAGCTGGAATCAAGCGTTATGAACAAGAGGGTTATGAAGCGGATGATATTATTGGAAGTATGGCTAAATGTTGTAATGATATTCAAACAACCATTCTAACAAGTGATCGCGACTTACTTCAATTGATTGATCCAAGTACACATGTTCTTTTAATGAAAAAAGGCTTAAGTGAAATGGAATTGATGGACGAACAAAATCTATTCGATACATATGGAATTACACCAAGCCAAGTCATTGATATGAAAGGACTAATGGGAGATACAGCCGACAATATTCCAGGTGTGCAAGGTGTTGGTGAAAAAACGGCTTTGCGTTTATTGAATCAATATTCAACTGTAGAAAATGTTTATGCCCATATTGATGAGGTAAAGGGGAAATTAAAGGAAAAGCTGGAAAAAGATAAAGACAATGCGTTTATGTCTTTAGAATTGGCAACCATTTATACAAAGATGGAACTTCCGTTTAGTTTAAATGATTGTGAGTTTACAGGAATTCAAGAAGATGTAAATGGATTCTACGAAAAATATGAAATGCGATCTTTAGTGAATCGAACAAAGCAAGCTAAGAACGAAAAATGGCCATTAAAAGAAGTGGAACATTTTGAAATGTTTGATGTAGAGGATTTAATGGTACTACCAGTATGTACACAACAACCATACTTAGATCAGCAATTATATGGTTTTATGATTCCAAAAGATAAGACAATTTACTATATTTCCGTAGAAAATGCATTGGAAGATACAAACTTTAAAAAAATGTTAGAAACAAAAGAAATTAGTACATGGGATACCAAAGAAATGATGCATCTATTAGATCGATATGGATTTAAATGGAATACATTTAATGATGATCTTCATATTGCAGGATTCTTATTGAATTCTACTGCAACAGATAGTGATGCAGTACTTGAAGCTCTTCATATTACTTTGCCAGAATCTTTTCATGATGTATCCAAAAAGACGAAAGAAGAACCTGCTTTTAGTTTGAATAGAGAACAAGCACTTTGTCATAGTTTGACACAACAGTTATATGAAAAGAAAGGTGAAATCCTTCAATCTTTAAAAGAAGAAAATGTGCTTTCTTTATATAGAGAAATTGAAATGCCACTTACACGAGTATTATTCTCTATGGAACAAGAAGGGATTTCGATTCAAGAAAGCTTCTTGGATGAATATGGGGCTTTATTAAATGAAAAGCTAGAGACTTTGGCTCAACAAATTTATTCTCATGCCGGCATGATTTTTAACATCAATTCTCCAAAACAACTAGCGAATGTTTTATTTGATGAATTAAATTTAAGCTCTGGCGGTAAGAAACGTTCGACTTCTGCTGATGTACTTGAAAAGCTTCGTGGAAAACATCCAATCGTGGATGATATCTTGGAATATCGTAAAATATCAAAAGTATCTAGTACATATATTGATGGTTTGAAAAAACATATTCGTTCAGATCAAAAGATTCATACTTCTTTTAATCAAACCATGACACAAACAGGAAGACTTTCAAGTAGTGAACCAAATCTTCAAAATATTAGTATTCGTGATGAGCTGGGAAAAGAAATTCGTAAAGCTTTTGTTGCTCAAGAGGGTTATCACTTATTGTCAGCTGATTATTCGCAAATTGAATTGAGAATGTTAGCACATATGGCAAATGAAGATCATATGATTAAAGCGTTTAATGAAGGATTGGATATTCATACAAAAACGGCAACGTTGATTTTTAATTGTTCACCAGAAGAAGTGGATGAACACAAAAGAAGAATCGCAAAGACAGTAAACTTTGGAATTGTATATGGTCAAACGGAATTTGGTTTATCATCACAATTAAATATCACACGCAAAGAGGCGGGTGAGTTTATGAAGATGTATTTTGAAAGTTATCCAAAAATTCATGAGTATATGAATCAATTGATTGATTTCTGTAAAGAAAATGGATATGTAGAAACATTATTTCATCGAAGAAGAGAAATTCCAGAAATCAACGACAAGAATTTTATGACACGAGAATTTGGTAAGCGTGCTGCGATGAATGCGCCAATCCAGGGTAGTGCAGCAGACTTGATTAAGATTGCGATGTTGAAAATGGATCAAGCTTTAAAGGATGCGAACGTAAACTCAAAAATGCTTCTTCAGATCCATGATGAATTGATTTTCTTGGTGCCAGATGAAGAGTTGGACTTGATGCAAAAACTTGTCAAAGAAACAATGGAAAGTGCAATGGAATTAAAGGTTCCATTAAAGGCAAGCATTAGTGTTGGCAAGTCTTGGTATGAGGCAAAATAATGCCGGAAGCACCGGAAGTACAAACCGTATTAAGTACGTTGGAAACACAAATTAAAGATGTTTCGATTGAAGATGTATTGATATATTATCCTAAGATTGTTGATAATGTAGAAGTAGAAACTTTTAAACATCGATTGATTGGGCAATCCTTTCGTACATTTAATCGGCTTGGAAAATATTTGATTTTTGGCTTAGATGATTATGATTTAGTTGTTCATCTAAGAATGGAAGGCAAGTTTTATCTTTATGATAAAATTTGTGAGAACAAACATATTCATGCCGTATTCAAATTAAATAATGGAATCTGTATGTCGTATCATGATACTCGAAAGTTTGGAAGAATGTATTTATATTCTAAAAATGATGATATTCATTCGTATGCTTGTTTTAAAAATGTTGGATATGATTATATGGATCAAAGAGTGAATGGAATGTATTTCTATCATTGTATTCATTCATTAAAACGAAATTTAAAATCTTGTCTTTTAGATCAATCGATTATGGCAGGTATTGGAAATATTTATGCGGATGAAATTTGTTTTGCGGCGGGTTTGGATCCAAGAAGTCGTGCTTGCAAGTTATCAAAAAAAGATTGTGACAAAATTGTTTTAGAAACAAGACGGATCTTGCAAGGAGCCACACACTATGGTGGAACGACCATTCGTTCCTATACATCAAGTTTAGGTGTAACGGGGCGTTTTCAACTTCATTTAAAAGTACATGATCAGACGCAATGTAAAGTGTGTCATCATACAATAAAAAAATTAACTGTATCACAAAGGGGGACTTATTTATGTCCAAAATGTCAAAAAAGAAAGTAATTGGAATCACGGGATCAATGGGCTCAGGAAAGAGCGAAATTTCTCGATATCTAAGAAAAAAATATCCTGTTTTAGATTGTGATCAGGTCAATGCGGATTTATTAAAAAAGGGAAATTTGGGTTATCAAAAATTAAATGATTTACACATTGTTGAATTGGATTCGAATGGAGAAATTATTAAGGAGAGTCTAGCTTCCTATATGTTTTCAAATATAGAGCATCGAAAACAAGTCGAAGCGATTCTACATCCTTTAATCTTTGATGAAATGCACAAATGGATCCATGAACAAGAAAGCTTAATTGTCTTTGTGGAGATGCCAATTTTATTTGAGATTTCAGCACAAGAACATTTTGATTCTATTTGGTGCGTTGTGGCTGATTTAGATGTGGCATTATCACGTCTACAAACGTATCGTAATTTTACTAGGGAACAAGCTATGGCAAGACTTGTATCACAGATGAATCCAGAAGAGAAAATGGCAAAAAGTGATATTGTATTACGTAATAATAGTACGGTAGAACAGTTGCATATGCAGATTGAGGATGCATTAAAAGAGGAGAAGTTAAATGGCGATTGAAGTACGATGCATAGAACATTTATCTAGCGAACAAAGACAATCTTTAAATTTATTGTATGGTCCTTTAATGGGGAAAAACTCAATTTGTCTATATGAATTTTTGGGTTCCATTCAAAATTTGGTTGAATTAGAAGATGTATATCTTTTATTGAATATGAATGCTTCGCAATTTGACATCGCAAGAAATCGTTTGGAACAATATCATTTGATTGAAACATACGTTCATGAAGGGGATATGTTGATTTTATTATATGCTCCATTATTGCCAGATTCGTTTTTATGTCATGAGACATATTCAAGATTGTATTTGGCAAGTGTTGGCGCAAAGTGTTTTGACAAAGTGAAGGCGATGCTTTATAAAGATAAAACAGTTTCTTCTTCATATACAAAAGTAGAAAGTCCTTTGGACGTTTCTATTTTAGATTCTTGGAATGAATCAAAAGAAATCGCATTTGAAAAGGTGAAACCAACGATAAAGCAGAAATATGATTTTGATTTTGCGACACTCTTTAAAGGGATGGATCGAATTTTTCCAGTGCGTTTACGTACAAGCGAAAATTTGGATCGTATCGCAGAAATGGCTAAAATATATGGAATTGATGCCAAAGATATGCGTAAATATGTACAAAGAAGTACGAATCCTTCTACGCATGTATTCGATTTAGAAAAACTAAAAGATATGGTTATGCGTAATCGTAAGGTTATGGAAGTGAGTAAAGATCCATATAAAATGTCTCCAGTTAAATTTTTGCAGAATAAACAAAATGGAATTCCAGTTGTGAAATCGGATCAAGCGTTGATTGAGCGTTTGTGTAAAGAATTCCAATTTCCTATAGAAGTCGTAAATACATTAATTGAATATACTTTGCAACAAACGAATCAACAATTTTCTAGAAATTATGTAGAAAAAGTAGCGGCAAGCTGGGTTCGATTAGGCGTGGATTCTAGAAAGAAGGCTTTGGATATCATCAATCAAAGTTCTCTTGAAAATAAAAGGGATAAAAAGGCAGAAAAGGTTGTGTTAGATGATAAATTCTATACGCAAAAAGAAGAGAAATCAGATGCACAGCTACATAAGGAAATGTTGGAGTTGCAGAAGATGTTGAAAGAAGGTAAATTGTAGTGAATTTAAATATTAAACTTTCCGAAGAACAAATGTTAGAAAGACAACGAAATATCGCACGTTTAAAAGAGAATGAATTAATTCAGTTGTTTTTAAACCAAAACCATTTAGATGCATCTTTTGTAGAAGAAAACAGTGGTGCTTTGTTGCAGTGGCTAAAAAGTGTGAGTGCTTGTAGAAACTGCAAAGGATTAAAGTATTGTGCTCAAAAGATTCGTGGTAAGGTTTCAAAATTAAAAATCGATGATTCAGGTTTTTTAAATGAATATTATGCTTCGTGTCAATATGAACAGAATCGTGATAAACAGTTGGCACATCAAAGTAAGTTTCGCTTTTCTCACATGTCTTTAAATGATTATTTGATTGATTTAAATGATGATTCCTTTTTAAGTGCTGCCAAAGAAAAGGAATATGGCCTTGCGTATACGCAAAGTGTAAGTAGTATTCCATTAAATCAGGGAGTGTATTTATATGGAAATCCTGGAACGGGTAAATCGTATTTAATGAAGGGAATCTGTAATTATTATGCCAAAAGTAATAAGAGTGTTTCTTTTGTGCAAGTTCCTTTATTGATTCAAGAATTGAAACAATTTATGACGGATAATGAATATCGCCAAAGAGTGATGAATCATTTGCGTTATAGTGATGTTTTGGTTTTGGATGATATTGGAGCTGAAAGTATTACGCAATGGACGCGTGATGAAATTTTACTTCCTGTTTTAGATGAGCGTATGAATAAAGGAATGAAAACTTATTTTACATCAAATTATTCCATGGAAGAATTAGAACAACAATATCGTCTTGCGAATAAGCCAAATAACACAATTGCGAGTCTAAGAATTCTTGAAAGAATTCGAACTTTATCGAAACCCGTCGAATTATCGGGGAAATCACGTCGTTAGTTAATAATTTCACTTTTCAAATTAGGTGTTATGGAGTAGAATAGGTATGACAGAAATGTTTAAAGGAGGAATAGAGTAATGTTAGTATCTGCTACTGAAATGATCAACAAAGCTCACGAAGGGCACTATGCGATTGGTGCTTTCAACATCAATAACTTAGAATGGACAAAAGCTATCTTAGCTGCTGCTGAAGAAGCTAAATCACCAGTTATGTTAGGAGTATCTGAAGGTGCTGCTAAATATATGTGTGGTTTCAAAACAGTTGCTGCTATGGTAAAAGAAATCCACGATGCAATGGGAATTACAGTTCCTGTAGCTTTACACTTGGACCACGGTTCATATGAAGGTGCAAAAGCTGCTATCGAAGCAGGATTTACTTCTGTAATGTTCGATGGTTCTCACTATGCATTCGAAGAAAACTTAGAAAAATCAAAAGAAATGATCGCCTTAGCACACTCAAAAGGATTATCAATTGAATGTGAAGTTGGTGGAATCGGTGGAGAAGAAGACGGTGTCATATCTGCTGGTGAATTAGCTGACCCTGAAGAATGTAAAACTATCGCTGACTTAGGTGTAGACTTCTTAGCAGCTGGTATCGGAAATATCCACGGTAAATATCCTGCAAACTGGGCTGGATTAAACTTTGATCGTTTAGAAGAAATCCAAAACGTAACAAACGGAAAACCATTAGTATTACACGGTGGTTCAGGAATCCCTCGTGAACAAGTTCAAAAAGCTATCACATTAGGTGTTTCTAAAGTTAACGTAAATACTGAATGCCAGTTAGTATTTGCTGAAGCAACTCGTAAATACATCGAAGCTGGAAAAGACCAAGAAGGAAAAGGATACGATCCACGTAAATTATTAAAACCAGGTGCTGATGCAATCACAGCATTATGTAAAGAAATGATGGAAAACTTCTTTGGTTCTGCTGGAAAAGCTGAATAATTAAAGTTTTTAAATAAAGCAGGCTTTAAGCCTGCTTTTTGCATAATTTGGAGGGGAAATATATGAAGTCAATTGAAATTAATGATTTATTGTCTTATCACTTTTATGGAAATTTAAAAGTGAAAGATGGAGTAAAAGTCTTTGTTGATGGAGTAGCAGCAGAAAAAGAAAATGCTTATGAATATACTTTAAAATGCGTAAAGGACGATAAAGTATATGATTTAACTTCTTATGGAAAAGAATCTGGTTTTTATATCGAAAATGAGAATTCGATTCTATTCTGTGGAAATCGTAAAAATATTGAAAAATCCACTTCTTTATATCGTTTATCTTTAAATGGTGGAGAAGCCAAAGAAATTGCTCGTTTTGATAAACCAGGAATGAGTGTTTTGGGATATTTAAACGAGAAAACACTTGTATTATTGACAAAAGAAAAACTAGTGGAAGAAGAAAGCGATTATGAAGTATTTGATGAGATTCCTTTCTATATGAATGGTCAGGGAGTCACAAATAAACATCGTACTCATTTATATACATATGATTTAGATACAAAAGAACTTGTCTGTGTTACAGAAGGCACTTTTGATGTATCCAACGCAAAGATTCATGATGGCACTTTGTATTATACAGGTCAAAACTGGACACGCAAACAAGCTTTGTACGAAGATCTTTATAAATATGATGGTGAAGTCAGTACAGTTGTAGAAGCTCATGAAAGAAGTATTCAAGACTTTAATTTTGTAGATGGTAAATTAGTTCTTGTTGCGAGTACACATGAAAAATATGGTTTGAATGAAAATCCAAAATTCTTTGATCAAGATTTTAATTTAATTGCCGATTGGCAAGAATGTGTTGGTAATAGCGTGGGTACAGATTGTGCTTTAGTTGCAGGAAATGCGACTTTAGTAAAAGATCAAGCTTTATATTTTGTATCAACCATTTATGATCATAATAATCTATATAAATTAGAAAATGGAAACATTGAACTTGTATTTGAATGGCCAGGAACAATTCAGGCTTTCGCATTTGAAGATGACACATTGTATTTTATTGGAGCAGATGTGGCGAGCCTTCAACAATTATATAAGGTTCAAGATGGAAAAGTGATTCAATTATCTGACTTTAATAGGATGGAAGATACGTATGTGGCAGATCCAGTAGAAGTAAGTTTTGGTGAAGATCTAACAGGATGGGTATTGTTGCCAAAAGATTATGATGAAACAAAAAAATATCCGGCTATTTTAGATATTCATGGTGGTCCTAAAACTGTATATGGAAAAGTGTTCTATCATGAGATGCAAGTATGGGCAAGTAAAGGCTATTTTGTGTTCTTCTGTAATATTCATGGATCAGATGGACGTGGCAATGAATTTATGGATATCCGTGGAAAATATGGAACGATTGATTATGATGAGTTAATGCAGTTTACAGATAAAGTGTTGGAAACATATCCTCAAATCGATGCTAGTAAAGTCGGCGTGACTGGAGGAAGTTATGGTGGATTTATGACAAACTGGATCATTGGTCATACAGATCGTTTTGCGTGTGCAGCTAGTCAAAGAAGTATCGCAAACTGGATTTCATTCTCTCAGACAAGTGATATTGGGCCATATTTTGCGCAAGATCAACAATCAGCTACATATTATGAGAATCCGGAAAAATTATGGTGGCATTCACCATTGAAATATGCGCGTAATGTAAAGACACCGACATTGTTTATTCACTCGGATGAGGATTATCGTTGTCCGCTTTGTGAAGGTCTACAAATGTTGAATGCATTATTAGATCAAAATATTGAGGCTCGCATGTGCTTATTCCATGGTGAAAATCATGATTTATCACGTACGGGACTTCCACAACATCGTTTGCGTCGTTTAAATGAAATCACAAATTGGATGGAACAACACTTAAAATAGATGGCTTTTGGAATTTACAATATTTTTCTAGATTATCCGGATTGAATAGGATATAATAGATAGGCATTACCTTGAAATGGGGGAAAATGAATGGAAAAAGTCATTAAAATTGAAGGTGGACATCATTTAAATGGAACAGTTCGTATTAGTGGTTCTAAAAATGCGACTGTGGCTTTAATACCAGCATGTGTTTTAGGAAATGAGCCAGTGACAATTTATGGTGTACCTAATATTTCAGATGTACAGTCTTTAATCGTTTTATTGAATGAACTTGGCGTTTGTGTTGAAAAACGAGATGAAGAAACATTATATATAGATCCTACTCATATGGAAAATATTCCTATGGTATCTAAAGCTGTTTCAAAATTAAGAGCAAGCTACTATTTTATGGGAGCTTTGTTAGGAAAATTTGGACATGCAGAAATTAAAATGCCAGGAGGCTGTTATTTGGGTCCTAGACCTATTGATTTACACTTGAAGGGCTTTGAAGCTTTGGGTGCAGATATTCAATATGAAAATGGATGTTATATATTGGATGCGAAAGAATTAAAAGGAACAAATATTTTCTTAGATATCTCAAGTGTAGGGGCTACAATCAATATTATGATGGCAGCTGTTTACGCAAAAGGAAGAACTGTCATTGAAAATGCGGCACGTGAACCGGAAATCATTGATATTGCGACTTTATTGAATAAAATGGGCGCAAGAATTCATGGTATGGGTACAAGTACATTAGTCATTGATGGTGTTGATTACTTAAAGGGATGTATTCATGAAATTATTCCGGATCGTATTGAAGCAGCTACTTATGTGATTATGGCAGCAGCTATGGCTAATGATATGCGAATTGAGAATATTATTCCTCAACATCTTGAAGCCATTGTTATGAAACTTCAAGAAGTGGGAATCAATATGGAAGTGGGTTCAGATTTTATTCATGTATTTAAGAGTGATAAGCCATTAAAACGCACAGAAATATTGACTAAACCATACCCAGGATTTGCGACTGATGTGCAGCAACCGTTTACTGTATTATTAACGCAATGTGAAGGGCAGTCTGTTGTCACAGAAACGATTTATACAGAGCGATTTAAGCATTGTGCGGAATTAAATAAAATGGGTGCGAATATTGATGTACACACACCAAGTGCATTTATCAATGGAAAAACAAAGTTACATGGTTCGAAAGTAACCGCAACAGATCTTCGTTGTGGTGCAGGACTTGTGATCGCAGCCTTGATGGCAGATGGTGTTACAGAAATTCATGATATTTATCATATTGATCGTGGATATGATAACTTAGATGGAAAGTTAGCTCATTTAGGTGCTAAAATGTGGCGTGAAGAGGTAGAAGATTAAGATGTATGGTGACATACATCTTTTTTCTATGTATAATCAATTTATGAATATGATGGAAATGACGGCGCAGATGCGCGAAAATAAAAAAATAGAATTTAAAGATCAATTAAAAATTGTCATTTTATTATCTGTACCTGCCATATTAGAACAATTAGTTGGAACAGCCATGAGTTATATTGATACGGCGATGGTTGGATCTTTAGGCTATAAGGCTACGGCAGCTATTGGTGTAGTTGCCAGTACTACATGGTTATTTGGTGGTATTTGTACAGCAGCCGTATTAGGTTTTTCAGTGCAGGTAGCCCAATATTTAGGGGCGGGTAAAAATAAATTGGCTAGGCAAGTTGTTTGTCAGTCGATACTTTTTAATATTATTTTTGGCTTATGTATGGCTTTAATTGTAGTAGGAGCCAGTTTTTATTTGCCAACTTTATTAGGAGCAGATCCATCAATATGTAAAGATGCCACTTTATATTTAGCTATTGTAGGAGCTTTTATACCATTTAATATGATGGCTATGTTACATTCAGGAATGTTAAGATGTTCAGGAAATGCCGTGCTTCCAAGTCTTATGAATATTTCAATGTGTGTATTTGATGTTCTTTTTAACTATTTCTTTATTTATATATTGAATTTAAAAGTTGCAGGAGCTGCACTTGGTACGGGAATGGCGCAGTTGGTTGTAGGTTTTATTTTAATGTATATAGTAGTCAAAAAGGAAAGTTCGTTACGTCTTTTAGGAGATGAATCTTGGAAGTTTGATAAGGATATCTTAAAGAATGTAGTTAATCTTTCGATTCCTGCGGGGCTTGAAAGAGTCACGCTCTCTTTAGCTCAAGTTGTAATGACAGGTGTTGTTTCAAGTATGGGAGCTGTGAGTGTGGCCATCAATTATGTAGCTGTATCTGCAGAAGGGTTATGTTATTTGCCAGCCTATGGAATTGGTGGTGCTGCAACTACATTGGTTGGACAAAGTATTGGTGCAAAGCGCAAAGATATGGCGAAACGCTTTGCGTATTTAACGACTTTATTATCATTTGTCCTTGTCATAGTTATGAGTGTCATTCTATTTGCGTTTGCGCCATTCTTAGCTTCAACTCTGACAAATAGTCAAGAAGTCATAGATGGAGCTAGTGAATGCTTAAGAATTGTTTCTTTTTCAGAACCATTATTTGCGATAAGTATTGTAGTCATGGGAGCATTACGTGGGGCTGGAGATAGTAAACGTCCTTTTGTCTTAAATGCTTTGAGTATGTGGGGCATGCGTGTTTTACCAATTATCATCTTCACAAAACGATATGGTGTTATCGGTGTATGGGTTACAATGACTTTCGAATTGGTATTTAGAGGTATTCTATTCTTTATTCGTATGGTTCGAGGTAAGTGGTTAAATCAAAATTCAATTGAGTAGAAAAAAATGAGTGGAATTTGATTCCACTCATTTTCTTATTCACCAGGATTTGATTTTAATACTTTACCTGTATTAAAGAGTTCAGCAGCTCTTTTTGCCGCTTCTAAACGATCTTCTTCGTTTTTATAATCAACGTGAACTGTGTAGCAGCCACAATCCATGCATTGTGCATAGAATCCGTTTCCTTCTTCTTCTAGAATCGAACCACCTTCGCATAGAGGGCATTCGTGTAATTCAACTAAATCATCAATGTTTTGCATAAGAATCCTTCCTTCTTTTATTCTTATCTATTGTACAATCAAATGTCTAGAAAGTTAAGAGAAATTTAAGGTTTAATAAAGGAATGAAATGATATAATACATCGGTAACAATAAGGGGATGTTATTATGGATCAAAAGGATCGTGTTTTTACGCCTACATTTATCGCAAATTTATTTTTAATTGCAGGAACTGTTTTCTTGTTTTTAAAGGGGAAAATAAACGCATATGTAGGATATGATGGTGCGATGCATGATGGTACTGCTTTAATGCTGATTGGCTTGGCTTTAGTATGTATTGGCATTGGCATTTGGATCATAGTATGGATTAATAAGAGGATGAATCGTTAGGATTTGTCCTTTTATTATTTTCTTGTGATAATTTCATTTTCTTAATACAATAAATGTATGAAGAATAAGAAAAAGAATCGTTTCTCAAAAATAATGCGTATTTTAATGACGGCTTTAACCAGTCTTTTAATTGTGCTCATTTTAATTATCATACTTATGGTTTCACGTATTCAAGGAACCGCACGTGTAGTCAATTATGCGGGATTAGTACGTGGAAAAACACAGCGTATCGTTAAATTAGAAGATGCCAGAATGCCTCAAGATGATATGATTGCGGATGTCAAAGGCTATATAAAAGGCCTTCGTTTTGGTAGTGAAGAACTAGAATTAGTATCTTTAGATGATAAGGCTTTTCAGGCAAAGATGGAAGAATTAGATGATTATTTTGATACTTTAAAACAAGAGATTGATCTTGTACGACAAGTTGGTTATGAGAATACAAGTATAATTGAAAAGAGTGAAATATTTTTTAACTTATGTGATGTTGCGACAGGTCTTGCGGAATCGTATTCACAAAGGATTGCGACAAGACTTAAACAATTTGAAACTTTGACGGTTATTGATATTGTTATCTTAGTATTTATGATTTTGTATGAACTACTTAAAGCTTTGCGTTATGCGAAGGCAAATCGAGAATTAAAAAGCAAAATATATTTAGATGAAGCTACGGGATTGCCAAATAAAAATAAGTGTGAAGAGATTTTAACTTTAGAAGCTGAACAAAATATGGCAATTTGCGTGTTTGATTTGAATAATCTTAGAATCATCAATAATCAACAAGGACATGAAAAAGGTGATTTATACATCCGTTCGTTTGCGAAAAGTCTTCGTAAAGGTGTGGATGAAAATCAATTTGTAGGTCGCTGTGGCGGTGATGAATTCATTGCTTTTTATAAAAATGTGACAAAGGAAGATGTAAAAAGAAATTTAGAAAATATCAAAAAAGAATGTGCTAAATGTTCAGAAATTCCATTAAGTTATGCGGCTGGTTTTGCGTATTCAAATGATTTTTCAAAATTAACAATGCGTGAACTTTTTTGTCAGGCGGATAAAAATATGTATATTGATAAAAACCAGGCAAAAATCAAAGAAGCAAAACAAAAACGAAATTTAATATTAAATGTGATTCGACAATTAAAAGAAAAAGGATTCAATTTTTCAGATTGCATTTATTGCGATGCGAAGACAGACGCATATTTTACTTTGCGTGCAAGTCATTCTTTCTTTTTAGCCGAAGATGGAAATTATTCGGGAGCAATCGAACAAATCTTAAATGAATTGTTTAATGAAGATAAAAGAAAGGATTATCGAAATGTTTTAAATGTGGATAGTTTGAATAAGCATGTCACAAAAGATAATCCTATATTTGAAATACCATATTATCATCAAATGAATAATACAGAAATGAAAGGTAAAATTATGGCTGTCTATTTGGATAGCGATGAGTATGGTAATCTTCACCATTTTGTGCTGGGCTTTAAGATGTATAGTGATACGATTGAGATGGATGAAAAGAAACAATTGATGCGTTACTATGATCAGTTGAAACAATCTATCTTAGAGAATGCGAATTATATTGAAGCCTTGATGAATATGGCGCAATCTATTTTTTCTGTGAATTTAACGCAGAATCAAATCGATGGTATTTATGATGAATATATGCAGAAAAATAAAAAACCTGTTTTACCTTGTTCATATGAGACATATTTTAAACAATGGAAATCCAATGTATTAGAAGATTGTTTGGGAAGTTTCAGTATTGTGGAATCTTGTCAAAATTTATTAGATCGCTATAAGGCTGGAGATAAACATGTTATGGTTGAATATCAAATTAAAATGCCAGATGATCGGGTGATTTGGGTTCAAGAAATGATATTGATGAGTGAAGAAACAATTTATGATATAGATATTCAAAAGGAACGTAATATAGTGCGTGCCATTATTTTATTTAGAAATACATCGGCATTTCATGAGAAAGAAGATAGAGAAAAGGAAAAGCTGCAATTAGCGTATCAAAAAGTAGATTTAGAAAGTAAAGCGAAAACAGATTTTATGAATCGCATGAGCCATGATATTCGTACGCCAATCAATGGTATTTTAGGTATGATGCAGATTATACGTAAAAACTGGGGTGATATGGATAAGTTGGATGATTCTTTAAATAAGATGGAAGTTTTGACAAAACACTTAAATGAATTGGTTGAAGATATTTTGAATATGTCTAAATTAGAATCAGATCATATGGAGATTGTGAATGAACCATTTGATTTAAATGATATGGTTGAAGAATTGAATAGTTTGATTGATGCCCAAGTATCCCTTCAAAATATTACATATCACAAGCATATGGACAATATAGTGCATACACATTTAATTGGTGATGCATTACAACTTAGACGAATTCTTGTAAATTTAATAACGAATGCGATTAAGTACAATAAACCAAATGGCACAATTGATATGTATGTTAGAGAAATAAAGAGTGATGATTCAAAAGTTACATTTGAATTTGAAATCAAAGACACAGGAATTGGAATGAGTGAAGATTATATTGAAAATCAGCTGTTTACGCCTTTTTCACAAGCTAAACAAGATGCCAGAACAAGATATGAAGGAACTGGTTTAGGTATGTCGATTGTGAAGGGCTTAGTGGATAAGCTGGGTGGAACTATTGAAGTTAAAAGTGAAGTGGGTGTAGGTACACAAATCAAGGTGGTTCTTACTTATCAATTGGATACATCCAAAATTGAAAAACAAGATGCTTCAAAATTGGATTTAAAGGATAAAAGAATTCTTTTAGTTGAAGATAATGAAATCAATATGGAAGTAGCTGAGTTTTACTTGAATACCGTACATGCTAATGTAGATAAGGCATGGAATGGATTAGAGGCAGTTGAAAAAGTTAAGGAACAACCCAATCAATACTCTTTAATTTTAATGGATATCATGATGCCAAAAATGAATGGGGATGAAGCGGCTAAATGCATTCGTAAAATCAATCCATCCATTCCAATTGTCGCCATGAGTGCACAATCAGAATATAGTATTGATCAAACAATTATGAATGATTCAATCTCAAAACCGATTGATGAACAAAAGCTTAATCATATATTAAGTAAATATATATAGCATAGATAAAGACTTACGTAAAGTAGGTCTTTTCTGTGTTATGCAACTGTCGATTGATAAATTGACAAGTTGAGTTGGTGGAATGCAACCGCACATTTTAGTAAACTTTGGCTAAGGAGGAAGAAATATGATTCTAGCCGATAAAATAATTGAAGAAAGAAAAAAGAATGGATGGACCCAAGAGGACTTGGCACAAAAACTAGGTGTATCCAGACAGTCGGTTTCTAAATGGGAAAGTGCTGGGGCTATTCCAGATTTAAAAAAGATCATTCAGTTGGCAGATTTATTTGGAGTGAGTACAGATTACTTGTTAAAAGATGAAATTGAGAAAGAAAATACAGAGACAACATATGATACAGATAGTGAATTACATCGTGTGAGTATGGAAGAAGCGAATGCATATATGAATGAAAAGAAAAAAGCAGCACCTAAGCTTGCGAATGCGACAACATTATGCATCTTAAGTCCAATTCCTTTATTTCTGGTTTCAACGTTCAATGATGGCTTAGCTATTGCAGTCGCATGCACCACATTATTAGGTATGGTTGCACTTGCAGTATTTATCTTTATCAAAACAGGAATTAAATTGAGTCCTCTACAATATTTAGAACAAGAACCCTTTGAAACGGAATATGGTGTAACAGGACTCGTCAAAGAAAAGAATCAAAGCTATCAAGACCAGTATTCCTTTTCTCTAGCATGTGGTGTTGTTTTATGTATTTTATCTGTAATCCCGTTGATCATTGCAGGGTGCATGGAAGCATCTGATTATGTGTGTACATTATGTTTAGCTGTATTACTCATTTTGGTTTCCGTTGGTGTGAATATTCTGATTCGTGTTTCCACAATAAAAAGTAGCTATGATACATTGCTGCAAGAAGGTGACTTTACAAAAAAGGAAAAGCTTGTAAAGAAGAAAGTGGAAACATTCACAGGTGTATATTGGTGTCTTGTGACAGCTGTTTATCTTGGTTGGAGCTTATGGACAAAACAATGGGATGTAACCTATATGATTTGGCCTGTTGCAGCCGTCTTATATGCGGCAATGTATGGAATTGTTAAAATGATAATGAAAGTGGATTAAAAAAAGATTGTACTTGTTTGTACAATCTTTTTTAGTCGTCCATTTTGGATACTTTATTAAAGATTAAATATCCAACCACAAACATGATAGAGATAGCGGCAACACCTAAGTTTTGTTTACCTGTAATCTGTGTTACAACACCAATCAACATAGTTCCTAAAAAGCTAGCGCCTTTACCACAGATATCGAATAATCCGAAGTATTCACCACTGGCATTTTCTGGAATGATCTTTGCAAAGTAGGATCTAGATAAAGCTTGAATACCACCTTGGAAACATCCAACCGCAACCGCTAATACCCAGAATTCCCATTGTTTATCTAATTGTACGGCAAATAGGGCAATTAAGAAGTATGCGATGATTGCGACTTTAATTAATGAAGCTGTGTTTTTTGTCTTCGATAATACGGCAAATGTTAAACTTGCAGGGAAGGCAACGATTTGTGTCAACAATAAAGCTAATAGAAGGCCAGTTGTATTTAATCCTAAACTTGTTCCATATGCGGTAGCCATATCAATGATCGTATATACACCATCAATATAGAAGAAGAATGCAAGTAAGAATAAGAAGACTTTCTTTTGTTCTTTAGCTTTCATTAGAGTGTCTTTTAAACGAGCAAATGTATCCAAAGCAGGATGTGCTTCTGGTTCAATATAGTATTTTTGTTTGTAGCTCTTTACTAAAGGAAGTGTAAAGGCAATCCACCATACCGCATTTAGGATGAATGCGATCATCATAGCTGTTTTTAATGTCATGCCCATTTTGTCATACACTAACACAAAGACTAAACTGATAATAAATGGAACAACACTACCAATATATCCCCATGCATATCCTTTTGAACTTACGGCATCCATTCTATCTTCAGTAGTAATGTCTGTAAGCATGGAGTCATATACAATCAAAGATAAAGAATAGGCAACCTTGGCGGCTACAAATAGTACTAGAAATGCAAACCAAGAACTAGGAATCCAGAAACATGCAAGGGCCAATGCGCCTAACATCGCGGTTGTTAAGAAGATTTTCTTTTTGTGATCTTTATAGTCAGCTAGTGTTCCTAGAATTGGACCTGCAAGTGCAACAATTAATGTCGAAATACTTGCTGCATAGCTCCAATAACTTAAGTAGTTGTGTTCGGCTACACCTTGTGAGCTTGAAAGATAATTAAAATAAATAGGAAGAATTGTTGCGACTAATAAAATAAAGGCAGAGTTTCCCATGTCGTAACAAATCCACTTGAATTCAAGTTTTGTTAATTTGTTTTTCATTTGATTTACCAACTTTCCAAAAATAATTATAACAATCCCGTGTATTGAACTTGTTAACTATTTGTTAATTTAATGATATATGTTTTGTCGCGAATAATCTACAACAAAGTGAACATATTTATTGCGTTGTCTTAATTTTGAACTGAAAACATGAAAAAAAATGAAAAATGAGTATAATAATACTGATATAAGAAAAGAAAATGGAGGAGATTATGGGTTATCGTATAGGATTCGACATTGGAAGTACAACAATCAAAGCGGTTGTTTTAGATGAAAATAACCAAATCTGTTATAAAAGTTATGAAAGACACAAGGCGCAAGTGCGTCAAAAAGCTTTAGATAAATTAGTAGAATTAAAGAAATATACAAAAGAACCGTTTAAATTTGCGATCAGTGGATCAGGTGCTTTAGGATTATGTGAACAAGGTGAGTTGCCTTTTGTTCAAGAAGTATTCGCAAGTGCGACTGGAGTCAGTAAATTATATCCAGAAACCGATTGTGCAATTGAACTTGGTGGAGAAGATGCGAAAATTCTTTTCTTTCAAGGAAGTGTAGAACAAAGAATGAATTCAACTTGTGCTGGTGGAACAGGCGCATTTATTGACCAAATGTCTACCTTATTAAATATGTCTTTGGAAGAAATGAATGAAGCGAGTTTAAACTATCATCGTTTATATCCCATTGCATCTCGCTGTGGTGTGTTTGCGAAAACAGATATTCAGCCATTGATCAATCAAGGTGTGGATAAATGCGATTTGTGTGCGAGTATTTTTCAAGCTGTTGTGGATCAAACCATTACTTCGTTAGCACAAGGAAGAAAGATTGAAGGAAATATATTGTTTTTAGGAGGACCACTTTATTTTATGAGTGGACTTAGAAAACGATTTGTTGAGACTTTGAAATTAAGTGATGTACAAGTGAATTGTCCTGAAACAGCCATAAACTTTGTGGCTTTAGGAACTGCAATTTGTGCAGATCAAGAATATACATATGATGAATTGTATAAGGCTTTAGAAGATTTAGTGCATGCACCAGCTAAATTAACAGAATCAAAACCTTTGTTTGAAAGTGAAGAAGACTATCAAAAATTTATTGGACGTCATAAATCACATGATGCAAAATATGCAAAGTTAAAGGATTATGCTGGTAAAGCATATTTAGGAATCGATTCCGGTTCAACGACCACAAAACTCGTTTTACTTGATGAAAATGATGCGATTCTATATGATTCTTATACATCGAATAAGGGAAATCCATTAGATGTTGTGTTAGAGGATTTAAAGAAGATTTATGAAACAAATCCAAATATTAAGATTTATGGAGCCTATGCCACAGGATATGGTGAAGAATTGATGCGTCATGCCTTCCATTTAGATGGTGGAATTGTCGAAACAATGGCACACTATACAGCTGCTCGATCTTTCAATCCAGAAGTAGACTACATTCTAGATATTGGTGGGCAGGATATTAAGTGTTTTAAAATTCGTGATGGACACATCGATGATATTGTACTGAATGAAGCTTGTTCGAGTGGATGTGGTTCATTTATTGAAACGTTCGCAAAATCACTAGGGTATGATGCCAAAGAATTTGCGACACTTGGATTAAAGTCAAAACACCCAGTCGATTTAGGGACGCGTTGTACTGTGTTTATGAATTCAGGGGTTAAACAAGCCCAAAAGAATGGGGCTAGTATTGAAGATATTTCAGCTGGACTTTGTAAATCTGTTGTAAAGAATGCACTATATAAAGTGATTCGTGCAAAAAATAAAGATGATATTGGAAAACATATCGTTGTACAAGGTGGAACCTTCCAAAATGATTCTGTACTTCGTTGTTTTGAACAAGAACTAGGTCTTGAAGTCATTCGACCAAGCATTGCACCTTTAATGGGTGCTTACGGAGCGGCTTTATATGCCAAAAAATTACACCGTACTCGAAGTAGTATTTTGAATTATGAACAACTTGTTAAATTTACGCATAAATCACAATCTGTTGCTTGCCAAGGTTGCAACAACCATTGTTCATTGACAATTAATACATTCAATGATGGAACGCGTTTAGTTGCAGGAAACAAATGTGAAAAGATGGTGCATAATTTAGATACAAAGAAGGAAGAACTTCCAGATTTATATAAGATCAAAACAGATATGTTGGATGCACAAAAAAAGAAATTCAAACATGATAAAAAGATTGGTATGCCACTCGTCTTAAATAATTATGACTTATTACCTTTCTGGACGCGCTTTTTTGATAGCTTAGGCTATGAAATTGTGTGGTCAACACCGAGTACTAAAGAAATGTATCATTCAGGACAACAAAGTATTCCAAGTGATACGGCATGTTTTCCAGCCAAGGTTGTGCATGGACATATTCAACAATTGATTGATAAAGATGTGGATGTAATATTCTATCCATGTATGACATATAATGTAGATGAACATCAATCGGATAATCATTATAATTGTCCACTAGTTGCCTACTATCCAGAAGTGATTGCGGCCAATATGGATTTTGGTAAGACAAAAATTGTATATCCATTTATTAGTTTTGATGACAATGCAACTTTTGCGAAAGCTATACGCATGCACTTTGAAAAGGTGGGTATTCATTTTAGTGAAAAGGATATTATTATCGCGAAAAATGCAGCTACAAATGAATATGAAGCTTTTCATGAACAATTAGTAAAGGAACATCGAAAAGCCGTTGCGTATGCACGTGAAAACAATCATCCAATTATTGTTCTTTGTGGAAGACCATATCACTTAGATCCTCTCATCAATCACCAGATGAATCAATTGTTGACACAACTTGGTTTTGTGGTTGTCAGTGAAGAAAGTGTTCCTCGCCAAATTGGACATAAAGTGAATGTCTTAAATCAATGGACTTATCATGCAAGATTATATCAAGCAGCACACTATGTGGTTGACAATAAAGATATGAATTTAATTCAACTTGTTAGCTTTGGATGTGGTATTGATGCCATTACAAGTGATGAGGTTCGAGATATATTAAAGGATGGAAATAAATTTTATACACAAATCAAAATTGATGAAATTGATAATTTGGGTGCCGCTAAAATTCGTTTGCGTTCTTTAAAAGAGGCGATTGCCCAAAAGAAAGGAGTCTAAAATTGAGCTTAGAATATACATTATTTAATTCGGATATGAAGAAGGATTATACAATTTTAGTTCCTTCTATGCTTCCTATTCACTTTCGCTTATTGACACCTGTCTTTGCGAAAAGTGGGTATAAATTAGAAGTTTTGACAAATGAAGGGGAGCAAGTACGTGAAGAAGGCTTAGCTCATGTGCATAATGATACTTGTTATCCAGCATTATTAGTAATTGGTCAAATGATTGACGCATTAAAAAGTGGTAAGTATGATATGAATCATGTGGCTTGTGCCATTACACAAACAGCAGGAGGATGTCGTGCTAGCAATTATCTTTCTTTATTGAGAAAAGCTTTGGCTATGGAAGGATGGCAACACATTCCTTGTTTATCTGCCAATGCGAATGGTCTAGAAAAAGGTAGCAGTGTCGAATTTACAATGCCGTTGATTCTTCGCATTCTTTATGGAGCTTTATATGGAGATGCCTTAATGTGGCTAGGCAATCAGGTGAAGCCTTATGAACTTGAAAAAGGAGCTACAGATAAGGCGGTCAACCAATTTATTGATGAGTTGATTCCAATGTTTGAACATGGTTCTTATAAACAATCTAAGCGTATTTATAAAAAAATGCTAGAAATGTTTAAGTCCATTCCGCAAGATCGTAGTCAGACAAAGATTCGTATTGGAATTGTTGGAGAAATCTATATGAAATATTCTCCATTAGGAAATCAACATTTAGAAGACTATTTAATTGAAGAAGGTTTTGAACCCGTTCTATCCGGCGTGATGGATTTTGCGTTATATTGTGTAGAAAATTCAATTATTGATTATGAATATTATCATATGCACGAAAAAAATCACTATATATATAATATAGTAAAAGATGTAATTATGCGCATGCAGAAAACATTTAGAGATATGGTGAAAAAAGAGGGTACTTTTATTGCACCAGATGATTTTAGTGAAGTGATTGATAACGGAAAAGCATTTATTGATCCAGGTGTAAAAATGGGTGAAGGTTGGCTTTTAACGGGTGAAGTTGTTTCACTTATTAAATCTGGTGTTACCAATGTGATTAGTGCACAGCCATTTGGTTGTCTGCCAAATCATATTGTTGCCAAAGGTATGGTTCGTAAGATCAAGGATGAGTATCCAAAAGCGAATATTGTCGCGATTGATTATGACCCAAGTGCATCTAAAGTAAATCAGGAAAATCGTATACGATTGATGTTGGCCAACGCTAAATTAAGTGAAGAAATGAAGGCTAGTGTATGATGGAATTTGTATATGCCTATGCCTACTTTGTTTTGTATGCCTTTTTAGGATGGGTGTGTGAAGACTTATATTGTGGGATTCCTGCAAAGAAGTTTATTAACCGAGGCTTCTTTTATGGCCCATATTGTCCAATCTATGGAGTAGGTGCTTTACTGGTTTTATATCCTTTGTTATTTGTGAAAGATTATCCAATACTTGTATTTATTTTGGGTGTCATTATCACAAGTACTTTGGAATATATTACGAGTTGGGTAATGGAAATTTTATTTAAAACAAGATGGTGGGATTACTCTGAAAGATTTATGAATATTAATGGACGCGTATGTTTGTTGAACTCCACTTTATTTGGCATTATGTCTATTGTGGTGGTTTATATCATTCATCCAGTGATTCAAGATATCGTGTTAGATATTCCACTTACGGCATTGATGAGTTTCTTGTCAGCCTTTACGATTGGTTTTGGTATTGACTGTGTATTTACTGTGCTTGCCTTACTTCGTCGCAAGAAAGTATTCCAAAAGGTGCAAACACAAATGGAAGCTTTCAAAAAGGATTTCGAAGCCGAAAGTCAATTGCGTGTTCAAGAAGCGCAAGAAGCTTTCCAAGAATGGATGTTGTCTCGTCCTGATTTATCCCAGCGTATTGAAGAATTCCAGAGCAGTTTAGATAACTTCTCTTTAGAAGCAAAAAAACATATTTCAAAAGCTTTCCCAGAACGTCGTATTTCTACAGAGATTCGTAATATTGTAGCAGATGGTAAATTAGCACTTGAAAGAAGACGATTGAATGCGAATAAGCAAGCTGAATATTGCGAATTAACAAATATGGTCATGGTTCAAGATGAAAAAGGAAATGTGTTAGTTCAAAATAGCAAAAATCCAAATGGATACACATTACCAACAGGTCATATTGAACTTGGGGAATCCTTTGTACAATCGGCAATTCGTGATGTAAAAAAGAAAACAGGTTTGGATGTTGATCAATTAGAGCTTTGTGGAACCAAACAATTTATCACAAGTGATAATTGTAGACATATTGTATTCTTATATAAAACGAATGTGTTTAATGGAAAGATAAATGAAGAATCCCATTGGATTCCATTATCGAATATTCAGGATTATAAGTTGGTTTCAGGCTTAAGCGATGTGCTTGAAGTGTTTGCGGGAACTAAATTTAATGAGCTTTACTATAATGCGCAATATCAATTAAAAAAATATTAGACTTTGTGGTTTACAAGCAAAGTCTTTTTTTGTTATAATAACAAAGCAGGTTTAGGCCTGTTCTCTGCTTCGAAAGAAGCCAAAAAAGACCAAAGGGAGGTGTACACATGAAAAAATATGAAATTATGTACATTGTGAATGCATCTTTAGATGATGCAGCGTTCAAAACAGTTTCAGATCGTTTACATGCAACAATCACTGAAAATGGTGGTTCAATTGACAAAGTAGATGACTGGGGTGTGAAAGAATTCGCTTACGAAATCGATCACATGAAGAAGGGACACTATGTAGTTATCAACGTAACTGCAAACAATGCGGGAGTTTTCGAATTCCAACGTTTGTCTCGTATCAGCAACAATGTTATTCGTATTATGGTTGTAAAAACTGAAAGCGAAAAATAATCGAGGTTAAATAAATATGATTAATCGAGTAGTATTAGTTGGGCGTTTAACACGTGATCCTGAATTACGTAAAACGCAAAGTGGAACAAGTGTTTGCTCATTCACAATGGCAGTTGGCCGTCGTGTTTCAACGCAAGGACAGCCAGATGCAGATTTTATTAACTGTGTAGCTTGGAATAAAACAGCTGATTTGATGACACAGTATTTACACAAAGGTTCATTGATTGGTTTAGAGGGACGTATCCAAACTCGTTCTTATGATAATCAACAAGGACAAAGGGTATATGTTACAGAGGTTGTGGCAGAAAGTGTTCAATTCTTAGAACCAAAAAATGCACAATCAAATTACTCAGCTGGAAGCCAAGATTATGGAATGAATCAAGGTTTTGCTCAAAATACATATACTGCTCCTGCACAGAATGGATATAATCAAAATTCATACTCAAATCCTGTGCAGAATACAAACAACGCATTTGATTCAACATTCAATGCGAATGATTCACTAGATATTGCTAGTGATGATTTACCATTCTAGAAAGGAAGGACTTACTTATGGCATTTAAAAAACAACGTATGGGTCGTAAAAAAGTTTGTTACTTCACTAAGAACAAAATTAAGGAAATCGACTACAAAGACGTAGAATTATTAAAACGTTTCATCAACGCTAACGGAAAAATCATTCCTAGACGTGTGACTGGAACTCGTGCAAAATACCAAAGAATGTTAGCAACAGCTATTAAACGTGCTCGTCAAATGGCTTTGTTACCTTACGTGGTTGACTAATTAGACTTCATATATTGAAGTCTTTTTTTTATTTTTATATAATAGTCGTATGATAAAAACAAAACAAATCACAAAAGGCGCTATGGTTTGCGCTATTTATGGAGCTTTATTATTTTTAAATCAACAAAGTGCATTAATGATTGAATCCAGTGCTTCCTGGATTTTTGCTTTCCCTGTACTCATTTATACGGCCATGAGCGGCGTTAAAATGGGACTTTTGGTAACCATTTGTATGGGCTTGATGACCATGTTTTTTGGTGGTTTCACAACTTGGTTTTATAGTTGGACATCACTATTGATTGGTTTTTTATATGGTGTGGGGGTATCTAAACATGTTAAGAATATGACAAATTTTATTTTCTGTTTTATTCTATCTGTTTTGGCTAATTTATGTATTATTCTATTATGGAGTACATTGTTCGGTATTGATTTCTATGAAGATTTCCGCTTGATTTCACATTACATTCCATTTATCAGTTTAAAAGTATTTACATATTTGATGATAGGAATGTTAGGACTTTTGCAAGCTTTATGTATTCATTTAGTCGCATTGATGGTATGCATGCGTATGCATATGGATATTGTTCCGTTACAACCATTATCTAAAGTACAAAGTCCTAGATGGGTTGGAGTATGCTCTATTGTGGTATGGATTGCGTTCTTTTTTATTCAAAATGTGTTAAAATGTCCAACGGGGATTCAAGATTTAGCACAAATTATCTTCTTTGTGGATTGTGCTTTACTTTTATATTTTGGTGTTGTTTATTTTATGAGTTTATGTGTAAAGTATCAAAAAAAGAAATGGTCATTTCTATCTATTTTTGGTGCCTTTATACCTGGACTTAATTTATTGTGGATGTTTATGGGAGAATTAGACTGTCTTTTGCAGTTGAGAAAAGAATAGAGGTTTTCTATATGAAACAATTTGAAAAGTGGCGTAGCCTATGCGTTACAGGCCTTGTTTTAGGTGGCATACTATCGCTTCTGTTATTTTTGAAAAAAGAATACATATTCTTGGTTGCAGCCTTAGTTATAGGGATTATTTTAATGTGTGCTTTTTTTGGCTTTTGGAAGTCGTTAAAGAAGCATGGTATGAAAACAGAAGTCGATATATCAAGAGTGTTAGGTAAAGATGCCAAGGACGCACTAAATTTTGGGGATGTGGGTATTGTAACATACAATGAAGAATATATTGTAACGTGGGCTTCTCCTTTCTTTAAAGAAAAAGGAATCAATCTAACAAATAATAAATTAACGAGCTGGATCAGTAATATTCGTACTTTATTTGATGATGATGTAGATATGGTTATAGGAAAAAGTGAAGGTCGTATCTATGAAATTACGCGTAAAAGAGATGCACAAATTTTGTATGTAAAAGATATTACAGATTATTATAATATGCGCCAACAATATTTAGATAATGAAATTGTGATTGGTTTGTTGCAACTCGATAATTATATGGAATATCAATCTTATGAAAATGAAGAAATCATGGCGCAAATCAATACGCATTTAAGAGCATCTTTGGTTACTTGGGCAAAAGAAAATAAAATGTTTGTCAGACGTTTGCGTTCAGATCGTTTCTTAGTTATTTTAAATAAAGAGATATTGGCTCAAGTACGCAAACAGAATTTTACAATTCTACAGTTGATCAAAGATGAAGCGAATAAATTGGATGTTTCGATTACTTTAAGTATGGCTTTTGCGTATGGATCCAATGATTTCACGGTTTTAGATGATATGGTCAATGAATTGATTGAACTTGCTCAAAGTCGTGGTGGAGATCAAGCGGCCATTCGTGCTAGTGGGGGAACCGTGCAGTTTGTGGGTGGAAACTCAGAGACAAGTTCGACTCGTTCTAAAGTGCGTGTTCGTATTATGGCACAATCAATTCAAGAAGCTATCATGGAATCCAATCGTGTTTATATTGCAGGACATGTGATGAGTGATTTTGACTGTATGGGTGCCTGTCTTGCCTTATCAAGCTGGGTGCATGCGTTAGGTAAAGAAGTATATATCGTTTTAAAAGATGTACCTAGAGATGAGCAACTTCAAGAAGTGATGAATTCATTTAGCTCAGTTGTTCAAGAAAGGCATAATTTGGTTACTCCAGATGAGGCAATGGCTTCTATGAATTTCAATTCAGATCTATTGATTATGGCAGATCATGGTATTCCAGCTATTTCAAGTGTTAAAGAATTTGTGAATCAGTGCAATCGTATTCTTGTGATTGATCATCATAGACGTAGTGATGCGTTTGTTAAGAATACTTTGTTGACGTATGTTGAAAGCAGTGCAAGTTCAGCTTGTGAGTTAATTGTTGAATTGCTTCAAAATATACCAAATCATATTCCTATTTATGAAATGGAAGCAACGATTATGTATTTGGGTATTTTAGTGGATACAAATCGTTTTAAAATGCATACGGATGCGCGTACATTTGAAGCTGCAGCTGCTTTACAAAATTGGGGTGCTAATACAAAGCGTGCCGAAAAAGCATTGTGCGAAGATTATTTGTATTTCTCAATGAAGAATGCATTGATTCAGCAAGCTAAGCCTTATTATAATCATTTTATGATTGCGGCTATTGAAGATGAAACATTAGAAAAAACGATGATGGCTCAAGTATCACAAGCGTTGCTTTTGATCAAGGGTTGTATCGCAAGTTTTACAATTGCGAAAGTTAAGAACAATTCAAATGCGGTTGCGGTAAGTGCTCGTAGTGATGGTTCATACAATGTTCAAAAGATTATGGAAAAATTAAATGGTGGTGGTCACTTTAGTGCGGCTGCTGTTGAAAGGGCAGATGTATCCGTACAACAGATGAAGGATATGATCTTAAAATGTATAGAGGAGGAACAAAATAATGAAAGTAATATTGCTTAAAGATATTCGTAAATTAGGAAAGAAAGACGATGTAGTAGAAGTAAGTGATGGATATGCAAGAAATTTCTTGTTCAAAAATAAGTCTGCCATTGCCTATACAAAGGGTTCTGCCAAAGTTTTAGATAAACAAATGGAAGAAAGAGCAGAGCATGAAGCAGAATTGAAAAAAGAAGCTGAGGCTTTAAGCGAAACTTTAAAGGGTATTACTTTAGAGTTTAGATTGAGTACAGGAAAAAATGGAGCTACTTTTGGTTCTGTTTCAAGTAAACAAATTGTTGAGGCATTGGCTAAAAAAGGAGTTCGTGTTGATAAAAGAAAACTTCAATTGGATCAATCAATTGCTTCTTTGGGTGTAACTCGTGTTCCAGTTGACTTATATCATGGGCAAGTGATTGGTGAAATTGTTGTCCATGTAAGTGAAAAGGCATAATATGTCTCGTGAAATGCCTAATGCGGTTTCCTTAGAACAATCTGTTCTTGGTTCTTTAATGGTATATCCAAGAGTCATCCAAGATTGTCAGGAACTTGATTTACATGCAGAAGAATTTTATTTGCCTTCTCATCAGCAGATTTATCAGGCTATCTGTACAATTCATGAAAATGGTCAGCCTATTGACATGAATACAGTGGTTACGCGTTTACAGGAAACAGATCAGTTAGAGTCTAGTCAAGGAACGGATTATATTATACGCTTGGCGGATTCAGCTATTTCAAGTGCAACATCAAGATCTTATATTGAAACAATCAAGAATAAGGCGCAATTAAGAAGATTGATTTATGTTGCGGATAAAATCAGTGAAGAAGGATACTCATCTGGTGAAGATATTGATACAGTTTTAGATGATGCAGAACGTTTAGTTATGGATGTAACTCGTCATCGTAGGGGAAGCGAATTTGAATCGAGTGAAGAAATTGTTACTCGTGTGATTAATGAATTAAAAGAGCTTCGTACGATGAAAGGTGTAACTGGAATCGAAACGGGTTATGTCTTGTTGGATCGTATGACAAATGGTTTTCAACGAGGTGATTTAATTATTCTTGCAGCTCGTCCGGCCATGGGGAAAAGTGCCTTGGCCTTGAATTTTGCAGCCCAGGTTGCAAAACGAAATGAAGGAGCTGTTGCGATATTCTCACTGGAAATGCCGAGTGATTCGATGATGAAACGTTTAATGAGTTCTGAATCTCAGGTATATTCGGATAAGCTTCGTAGTGGTAAATTGACAAATGAAGAAATGTCTCGTTTGTATGAGGCAGGTTCACATTTGAGTGAAAGAAAGATTTATATTGATGATACAAGTAGTATCAAGGTATCTCAGATATTTTCAAAGTGTCGTAAATTAAAGAGTGAAAACGGCTCTATTTCTTTAGTTGTAATTGACTATTTGCAGTTGATTACCGGAACACGTGCCGATTCTCGTCAACAAGAGGTTAGTGATATTTCCCGTAATTTAAAGATTTTGGCAAAAGAAATGGAATGTCCCGTTATTGCGCTTTCTCAGCTTTCTCGTAAGGTTGAAGAAAGAACGGATCATGAACCGCAGTTGTCCGATTTACGTGAGTCTGGATCGATTGAGCAGGACGCCGATATTGTCATGTTTTTATATCGTAGTAATTATTATGATAAAGATAAGGAATCACAAGAAGAAACGGAAGTGGTAGATTTGTCTTTGGCAAAACATCGTAATGGTGGTATCGGAAAGATTCAATTGGCTTTTGAAAAAAACATATCTCGCTTTACAAATTTAGAAGCATCCGGAGATGATATTTATGCGCATTGATTTGTTGTGTAGTGGTTCGAAAGGCAATAGTTGTTTGATCCGACATAAAGATACGCAATTGTTGATTGATTGTGGTTCAACCAAAAAGTATTTAATGGAAAGCTTTAAAAAGGTTGGGGCTTGTGTGGATGATACAAATGGCGTTTTAATTAGTCATGCGCATTCAGATCATGTTTCGCAATTAAAACATTTTAAACATTTGGATGTATATTCCTATTGTGATTTAAAGGATGCTTTAGATAAGCATGATGTATTTCCAAATCAAAAAATGATTATTAACGATTTAAGTATTCAATTTATTGGTTTATCACATGATTCACCACACACCATTGGTTTTGTGGTTGAATCAGAAACGGAAAAGCTAGTATATGTAACGGATACAGGGTATGTGCCTAATCAAATCAAGCCATATATTGCCAATGCCGATCATTATATTTTTGAAAGTAATCATGATGTCAATCGTTTGATGCAGACAAAGCGTCCTATGTTTTTGAAGCAGCGAATTTTAAGTGATAGTGGACATTTGAATAATGAAGATTCAAGTTTAAATTTAACTTCATTGATCAATATGAAGACAAAAAATATTGTCTTGGCACATTTGAGCGAAGAGGCAAATACGCAAGATTTGGCGTTAGATACTTTTTCAGATGTTTTACTTAGAAAGGATTTACATCCTTCTAAAATAAATGTAAGGGCGGCTAAGCAGTTTGAAATTTTGACAATTGAGTAAAATTGTTTAATGATAAAAAATAGAATATTCATATAATATAACACTGGAAGTTTTTGGAGGAATCCATTTCTTTCAGTGTTTTCTATTATGGATAAGGATGTTATAATTATGGCTATAAAGGTAGGTAATTTAAATGTTAACAGTTATTGATCATCCTTTAATTAAGCATAAACTAACAGTTATGCGAAAAAAGGATACGGGGACGAAAGATTTTCGTCAAAACTTAGATGAAATTGGAGGTTTGATGGTTTATGAAATCACACGTGATTTACCATTAAATCCAGTAGAGATTGAAACTCCAATTTGTCCGTACACTGGCTATGAATTGGCTAAAAAAGTGGTCATTGTACCAATTTTACGTGCGGGACTTGGTATGGTAAATGGAATTCAAGATTTAATTCCAACCGCTAAAATTGCACATGTTGGTATGTATCGTGATGAAGAAACTTTAGAACCACACACTTATTTTGAAAAATATCCAAAAAATTTAGAAGAAGCAATTACAATTGTTGTGGATCCAATGTTGGCAACAGGTGGATCTAGTGTTGCGGCTATTGATATGGTTAAAAAACAAGGTGCTACAAATATTAAATTAGTTTGTTTGGTTGGAGCTCCTGAAGGTGTGAAAACGGTTGAAGAAGCACATCCAGATGTAGATATTTATTTGGCATCATTAGATGATCATTTAAATGAGCATGGATATATTGTTCCTGGTTTAGGAGATGCAGGCGATCGTATTTTCGGTACAAAATAGTTGATGAAACCTTATGCTTTTTCGGGAATGCTATGCACAAGTATGTTGATATTTGGCCTTATTGGTTACAATATTGATGGTTGGTTACATACGACTCCACTATTTGTGATTATTGGTTTATTATATAGCATAATTGGTAGCGTAATTTTATTGATTAAAAAATCGAGGTAGAACAATGCAGCAAATGAATAAACAAATAAAAAAGTATACTTTGGCTTTTAGCTTATTTTGTTCTATAGCTTGTGCAATGATTTTTCATTCTCAAATGATTCAAGTATTTATAGCGGTTTGGATTGGATGTCTGACAGGTTTAGTTGGTTATCATAAGATTGTTCAAATGGCTTTAAATATCCCAACGGATGAAGCGGCTGGAAAAAAGATGGGTACACAAGAATATATGAAACGATATTTAATGTATGGTCTAGTTCTAGTTGTTAGTCAATTGATGGAATTGCCTATATTGGCTGTTCTTGTTGGGTTAATGTGCAATAAAGGGGCGATTCTTTTATATGCACTAAAAGAAAAGGAGGATTTCCATGAGTGATGTAAGTGCAATTATCATTCACATAGGAAAGTTCTCTTTACAGATTCAGCAATCGATTCTTGTTTGGCTTGGAATTTGTGTTTTCTTTGCGTTCTTCTTTTATTTCGCGGGGAAGAAAATTGAGGCACAGGATCCATCCAAATCAAGTAAGGGGATTGTGTATATTTGTGAGGAGATGTACAACTTAGTACTTTACGTAATTAAAGATAACTTAAGGGAAACAACAAAGAAGTATATTCCATTGTTTGGTACTTTGATTGTGATGATGATTGTAAGCAACTTAATTGGGTTGATTGGACTTCAAAATCCAACGAGCAATGTAAGTTTTAATGCGACATTGGCTGTTACAATGTGGTTGATGATCCAGGGTAATGGTATTAAAAAAGGTGGATTATTAGCGCGAATGAAAGAGTTGACGGAACCAATGTTTTTGTTGACACCATTGAATGTCATAGGAGAGTTGGCGTTGCCTATCTCATTAACAATGCGTTTATTTGGTAATATTTTGGCAGGATATATCATTTCTATGTTGGTCTATACATTGATTAAAATGTTAATGCCAGTAGGACTTTTAGGTTTATTAGTAACGCCTTTCTTACATATGTATTTTGATATATTCTCAGGTGTAATTCAGACATATATCTTCTTTACGCTAAGTTCGTTTTTCTTAGGACAACAAGTAGCGATTCAGGAAGATTAATAAATAGGAGGAAAATAAAATGTTTAATGAATTTTTCGTACGTGGTATGGCTTGCTTAGGTGCAGGTATTGCGATGATTGCTGGTTTAGGTCCTGGTATTGGTCAGGGTATTGCAGCTAGTAAAGGTGCAGAAAGTGTTGGTCGTAACCCAGATGCAGCAAGTAAAATTCAATCAATCATGGTACTTGGTATCGCTTTAGCCGAAACAACTGGTATCTATGCGTTGATCATTGCGATTTTATTGATTTTCATCAAAGGTTAATGATTGGGAGAATCGGTAATGATTGACTTTAATATTGACAATTATTTGCGTATTTCATTGACCGATGTTGTTTTAGTTTGTATTTCTACATTTTTGATTGTAATGTTCGCCAAAAAATTCTTTTGGGATAAATTACTAACTTTAATTCAAAAACGACAAGATTTAATTCAAGAAAATATCGATTCTTCAGTAGCTATTAAAAAGCAGGCTGAAGATGTTAAAGAGAAGTATGATGAAAAATTGCGTAATGTTTCGCAAGAAGCTCATACCATTCTTGTTTCAGCTAGAGCACATGCGGATCAAGAAAAACAGCAGATTATAAAAGAAGCAAATGATGAAGCTTTGCGTATTAAGAAAAACGCAAATGAAGATATTGAACGTCAAAAGCGTGACGCTCAAAAAGAAATGAAAAAAGCAATCAGTGATGTTGCTTTAAGTGCTGCAAGTCAGTTGATCAAAAAAGAAATGGATGAAAAAACACAGAAGCAGTTCGTGGAAGATTTTATTGAACAGGCAGGCGATAAACAATGGTAGATTATACGCCTTATGCCGAGGCTCTATTTGAATTAGCACAAGATTCAAAACAAGAAATTGCTTGGATGTCTGAGCTAAAACAAGTAGCGCAAGTGATTACTTCAGTGTCAGAATTGAGTCAAATTTTAGCACATCCAAGTATTCCTCGAGTAAAGAAAAAGGAAATCATCCAGACAGCTTTTGAATCCGAATTAGATACAACTGTATTTCGTTTTTTGCTTGTGTTAAATGAGCATAATGAACTTTCTCATCTTGATAAAATTAGTGATGCTTATGAAGCGTGTTATCGAAAGAGACATAGAATTGAAATTGTTAAGGTTACAAGTGCATCGAAGCTTGATGAAGATCAATTATCAAGATTGAAAGAGATGTTAGAGAAAAAATTAAATAAAACACTTGAACTTGAAGTGCAAGTGGATCCATCTTTGATTGCAGGTATTAAAGTGCAGGCAAGTGACTTGGTGATGGATAATACCCTTGTTGCGAAGATTAACGCAATGAAGGAAGCAATTAATAGATAAGCAGGTGATATGATGAGTTTAAATCCAGCAGAGATTTCAAAATTAATCAAAGCTCAGATTCAAAGTATCGACCAGGATCTTGAAATGAATGAAAGTGGTACTATTCTTACAGTTGGTGATGGTATCGCAACGGTATATGGATTGAAAAATGCCATGATGAGTGAATTGTTGTTATTCCCTCATGATGTATATGGTATGGTCATGAACTTAGAAGATGAACAAGTCGGTGTTGTACTTTTAGGTGATAATTCAGATATCAAAGAAGGTGACGTTGTAAAACGTACAGGTCACATCATTGAAGTTCCAGTTGGTGATAGTTTGATGGGTCGTGTTGTCAACGCATTAGGACAGCCGATTGATGGTTTAGGTGAAATCCAAACAGATAAAACACGTCCGGTTGAGCGTGTTGCCCCAGGTGTAATGACAAGAAAGAGTGTTTCTGTTCCATTACAAACGGGTTTAAAAATTATTGACTCTATGATTCCAATTGGACGTGGTCAGCGTGAGTTGATCATTGGGGATCGTCAAACAGGTAAAACAGCCATCGCAATTGATACGATTTTGAATCAAAAAGGTCAAAATGTAAAATGTATTTATGTAGCGATTGGACAAAAAGCGAGTACTGTAGCTCAAATTGTTGAGAAATTAAAACAACATGGAGCTATGGAGTATACAACAATTGTAGCGGCTACTGCATCTGAGGCAGCGCCATTACAATATATTGCACCATATGCAGGTTGTGCTATGGGTGAAGAATGGATGGAAAATGGAGAAGATGTACTAATTGTTTATGATGATTTATCAAAACACGCCGTAGCTTACCGTACACTGTCTTTACTTCTTCGTCGTCCTCCTGGACGTGAAGCCTATCCTGGAGATGTCTTCTATTTGCATTCTCGTTTATTAGAGCGTGCTGCTCGTTTAAATGAAAATTATGGTGGTGGATCTTTAACCGCTTTACCAATCATTGAAACGCAAGCCGGAGATATTTCTGCTTATATTCCTACAAATGTAATTTCAATTACAGATGGACAGATCTTCTTAAAGACAGATATGTTTAATGAAGGTATTCGTCCAAGTGTAGATAGTGGTTTAAGTGTTAGCCGTGTAGGTAGTGCTGCACAAACAAAGGCTATGAAGCAGGTATCTGGTTCATTAAAATTAGAGCTTGCTCAATATCGTGAAATGGAATCTTTTGCGAAATTTGGTTCAGATTTAGATGCAAGTACAAAAGATGTATTGGATCATGGTGCAAGATTGACTCAATTATTGATTCAAAAACAATATTCACCATTAACAGTGCCTGAACAAGTATTATCTTTATATGCTGCAAAAAATAGATATTTAAAACCTGTTGAAGTCGATCAAGTTGGTGAATTTGAACAAGGAATGTTGGAATATGTACATCGTGAATATCCTTATGTTCTAGATCAGATTGAAATGAAAAAGGCAATTGACGATGAATTAGAAGCTGATATAAAGAAGGCTTTAGATGCCTACGCAAAACAATATGCGCTAGAAAAGGGTGCGCAACATGGCACAAAGTAGACAGGCTATTCAGGCTCGAATCAGTTCCGTTAGTTCAACAAAGAAAATCACAAAAGCAATGCAACTGATTGCTTCAAGTAAATTAACTAGACAAAGACAAATTATGGAAGAAAACCGTAGTTATGCACAAGGTCTTCAAGAACTTTTCACAATGGTACTTCGTAGTGCTGGAAATGATTCCATGTATTTAAATGAGAATCAAGGAAAGCCAAGTTTTATCTTTGTGATTACAAGTGATATGGGACTTTGTGGAGGCTACAATGCGAACGTGTATCGTATGATACAAGATGAGTTTTCAAATGAGGATCATATAGTTATGGTTGGAGTTCGTGGTGCTGCATGGATTTCAAAACGTGACTATAATGTTGAAACTGTATTAAGTGATCTTGACGAGGATGATGTATATAATGCTTTATCGAAATGTATGCAGGATGCATTAGACTTGTTTGAAAAGAAAGAAATTTCAAAAATTCAAATTTTATATACGCACTATAAAAATACATTGACATTTGTTCCTGCTTTAGAAACGGTTTTACCTGTTTCTAAACCTAGTGAAGAAAAGAAGTCAGGCATGCATGCGGATATGATTTTTGAACCAGATAAGGAAACAATGCTACAAAACATGATTCCTATGGTGACAAAATCAATTCTTTACTCTCGTTATTTAGAGAGTAAAACTAGCGAACAGGCTTCTCGAAGAATGGCAATGGAGAGTGCAACTGACAATGCAGAAGAATTGCAGAATGATCTTGAACTTGCATATAACCGTGTACGTCAGGGTGCCATTACGCAAGAAATCACTGAGATTGTCGGTGGTGCAAATGCACTTTCATAAAGGAGGGTAAAGATGAGTCAAAATATTGGAAAAGTCGTTGAGATCATTGGTCCAGTTGTGGATATTCAGTTTTCACAAAATAATTTACCAGATTTATTAACGGCAATTGAAATTGAACGCCCAAATGAAGAAAATCTAATTGTAGAAGTCGAACAAGATATTGGTTCAGATCGAGTACGTTGTATTGCGATGGGAAGTACAGATGGTTTAGTACGTGGTATGGATGCCATTGATACAGGAAAACCAATCCAAGCTCCTGTTGGAGAAAATGTATTGGGTCGTATGTTTAACGTATTAGGTAAGCCAATTGATGGTTTAGGTGACGTAGATGCGAAAACTATGCCAATTCATAGAAAAGCCCCTGCATTTGATGAACAAAGTACGACGAGTGAACCATTAGAAACGGGTATTAAAGTAATCGATTTATTATGTCCTTATGCAAAGGGTGGTAAGATTGGATTGTTTGGTGGTGCCGGTGTAGGTAAAACCGTATTGATTCAGGAATTGATCCACAATATTGCCAAAGAACATGGTGGTAAATCCGTTGTAGTAGGTGTAGGCGAAAGAACTCGTGAAGGAAACGATATGTATCACGAGATGAAAGATAGTGGTGTATTAGATAAGACTGTATTGGTTTATGGACAGATGAATGAAAGTCCAGGAGCCAGAATGCGTGTTGGCTTAACAGGTCTTACAATGGCGGAATATTTCCGTGATGTAGAACACCAAGACGTATTGTTGTTTATTGACAATATCTTCCGTTTTACTCAGGCAGGATCTGAAGTAAGTGCCTTATTAGGACGTGTTCCTAGTGCCGTAGGATATCAGCCTACGTTAGCTACAGAAATGGGACAGTTACAAGAAAGAATCACATCCACTAAAGATGGTTCTATCACTTCTGTACAGGCTATTTATGTGCCTGCGGATGACTTGACGGACCCAGCTCCAGCAACAACATTCTCTCACTTGGATGCCAAAACCGTATTGGACCGTGATATTGCGGCATTAGGTATTTATCCTGCCGTAGATCCATTGGAATCAAGTTCACGTATCTTGGATCCACTTGTAGTCGGTGAAAAACACTATAAAGTGGCTCGTGGCGTTCAAAATATCCTACAGAGATATAAAGATCTTCAAGATATCATCGCCATTTTAGGTATGGATGAATTAAGTGAAGAAGATAAGAAAGTTGTAAACCGCGCACGTCGTGTTCGTAACTTCTTGTCACAACCATTTAACGTAGCCGAAGTATTCTCAGGTATTCCTGGAAAATATGTACCTTTGGAAGATACAATTCGTAGTTTTGAACGTTTATTAGCTGGTGAATTCGATGATCTTCCTGAACAAGCATTCATGTTTGTTGGAACAATTGAAGAAGCACAAAAAAAAGCTGAAAAAATGGCTGGTGAATAGTCATGATTGCTTTTAAAGTTGTAACACCTAAAGGCGAATATTTAAAACAAGACGTAAAGAGTATTCATGCAAAGACAGTCATCGGTGAAACTACAATTTTACCAAATCACATGCCAATCTTTGCATCTTTAGTTCCTTGTAAACTTGTTTTAAAGAATGAAAATGACGAAGAAGAAGTCTATGCGATTTCTGGAGGCTTTTTACAATTCAATAAAAATGAAGGCATGATTCTAGCTGATGCGATCGAGGGTAAAAAAGATATCGATCTTGAGCGTGCTAAAAAATCAATGGAACGTGCTAAAGAGCGTTTAGAAAAGAAAGATTCAAACACGAATCTAAAAAGAGCTCAATTATCTTTAGAAAGAGCTATTAATAGAATTCATGTATATGGCGAGTAATCCTCGCCATTTTCTTTTGTCAAATTTTAGCAAACTTATTGCATCAGTGCTAAAAATGAGTATAATAGTATTTAGCAGTTAGAATAGTTAAGTGCTAAAAGGAGGATGAATTATGTTACAACCTTTACATGATTATGTTTTATTAAAGAAAGAAAAAGAAGAAAAAACTACGGCAAGTGGAATCATTTTGACAAGTGGAAAAGAAAAGTCAAAGCTTGCAGTTGTCGCAAGTATTGGAGCGGATGTGAAAGATGCTGGATATGCTTGTGGAGACAAAGTTTTATATAAAGAATATTCAGGAACTACAATGAAGATCGATGATGAAGAATTTATTGTCATCAAAGATGAAGATATTATTGCGGTAAGCAAATAGTAGGAGGTAATAAATTATGGCTAAAGAAGTACGTTTTTCAAAAGATGCTCGCGAATCTATGTTAAGAGGTGTCAACACATTGGCGAATGCGGTTCGTGTTACTTTAGGTCCTAAGGGACGTAATGTTGTTCTTGAAAAAGATTATGGCTCACCATTGATCACAAATGATGGTGTAAGTATTGCCAAAGAAATTGAATTGGAAGATAAGTTTGAAAATATGGGAGCAAAATTGGTATATGAAGTTGCCAATAAGACAAACGATACGGCTGGTGATGGAACGACAACAGCTACAATTTTAGCTCAAAGTATGATTGAAAATGGTTTACGCCAAGTCGATCGTGGGGCAAATCCTGTATTGATGCGTGAAGGTATTGAAAAGGCAGCTAAGGCTGTAAGTGAATATATCTTATCTGTTTCTAAGAAAGTAGAAAGCAGTAAGGATATTGCCAATGTTGCGACAATTTCATCGGGTTCTGAAGAAATTGGTAAGATTATTGCGGATGCGATGGAAAAGGTTGGTCGTGATGGTGTCATTTCAACGGATGATTCAAAAGGCTTTGAAACAGAACTTGAAATTAGTGAAGGTATGCAATATGACAAGGGCTATGTTTCTCCATATATGGTTAGTGATCGTGAAAAGATGGAAGCTACAATGGAAAATGCTTATGTATTAGTAACGGATCAAAAAATCACAAATATTCAGGAAATCTTGCCATTACTTGAACAATTGGTTCAGGCAAATCGTGCATTGTTGATTATTGCGGAAGATTTAGAAAATGAAGTTGTTTCTACTTTGGCATTAAATAAACTTCGTGGAACCTTCAATGTAGTCGCTACAAAAGCGCCTGGTTTTGGTGATAACCAAAAAGAAATGTTGCAGGATATTGCGATTATGACAGGTGCTAAATTCTATTCAAAAGATTTGAATATGGAATTGAAAGATATGCAGTTATCGGATTTGGGTACAGTTAAGAAGATCGTTGTCACAAAGGATAATACAACAATGATTGGTGGAGCTGGAAGTAAAGAAGAAGTGGCTGCTCGTGTATCTGAAATTGAAGCCCAGATGGAAAACACAACAAGTGATTATGATAAGAAACGTATGGCAGAGCGTTTAGGTAAATTGTCAAATGGTGTTGCGATTATTAAAGTGGGTGCTGCAACTGAAAGTGAATTGAAAGAAAAGAAACTTCGTATTGAAGATGCATTGAACTCAACTCGTGCTGCCGTTAGTGAAGGTATTGTAGTTGGTGGTGGAGCTTGTTTAGTAAAGGCTTATGTGGCTTTAAAAGATGAAGTGAAATCGGATGTAGTCGATGTTCAAAAGGGTATTAAAGTTGTATTTGATGCATTATTAGCTCCAATTACTCAGATTGCTGATAATGCTGGATATAACAGTGAAGAAATTGTTGAAAGACAAAAAGCAGCTGAAGAAAATGTAGGATTTGATGCCAAAAATGGTAAGTGGGTCGATATGATTGAGTCTGGAATTATTGATCCTACAAAGGTAACTCGTAATGCATTGATGAATGCTTCTAGTATTTCAGCCTTGTTCTTAACAACAGAGGCTGGAGTGGCAAAAATTGATAAGGATGAACCTGCACCTGCAATGCCTCAGGGAATGTATTAATAGTTGATTGAATAGCTAAGGTTTAATAGCCTTGGCTATTTTTTTGTGTAAAGAAAGAGTTTGAAAATGATGTAAAATGTAAATCAAATGTAAAACTAATTGTAATAAAATGTAAAAAAGACTTGAAAACGTTTTCTGCTTGCGCTATTATATCTGTACAACTCGAGGGAGGTATAGATTATGAAAGGTAAATTATTAAAAACGTTTGCTTCTAGTGCTGTCGCATTAAGCATGTTAGTCGGGTGTAGTTCGGGAAGTGGAACTGCTAGTACAGAATTAAAAGAGGGAGATACAGTCAAAATTGGTTTGAACTATGAATTATCGGGTGCTGTAGCTTCTTATGGTCAAGCGGAGTATAAAGGGGCTTCTCTTGCGATTAAACAATATAACGCAAATAAGGATTCAAAGTATAAAATTAAAGCTGTCAAAATGGACAATAAAGGGGATGCGAGTGAATCTACTAGTGCGGCTACAAAATTGATGACTGAAGATGGTGTAGCCTTTATGGTAGGTCCTGCAACTTCTGGTGCTTCTATCGCAACATATCCAGTAGCGGATCAAAACCAGGTTCCAGTTATTTCACCATCAGCTACTCAGGTCGATGCAACAATGAATGGAGATTCTCCTTATGAATATGCATTCCGTATTTGTTTTGAAGACTCATATCAAGGTAAGGCAATGGCTAAATTTGGATATGAAAATTTAGGAAAGAGAAAAGCTGTAATTATCAATGAAGTTAGTGATTATGGAAAAGGTCTTACTAAGGTATTTACACAAAAATTTGAAGATTTGGGTGGAGAAGTCGTAGCTACTGAAAGTTATAACGCTAAAGATACAGATTTTGCTGGTATCATCACAAAAGTAAAAGATAAAGGTGCTGATGTATTATTCATCGCTGGTTATTATTCAGAAGCTGGATTGATTATTAAACAAGCTCGTGAAGCTGGTATGGATTGCACAATTTTAGGTGCTGATGGATTTGAATCAGAAAAATTAGTTGAACTTGCAGGTAAAGAAAATTTAAATAACTGCTACTATTCAACTGCTTATACTACAGTTAACGCAAGTGATGATTTAACTGCATTTGTAGATGCATATACTGAAGAATATGGTGAAGCTCCAAATATGTTCTCTGCATTAACATATGATGCTACTAACTTAGGTTTACAAGCTTTAGAAAAAGCTGGTAAAACAGGGGCTGATTTACAAAAGGCAATCGCAGATGCTAAATTTGAAGGTTTGACTGGTTCATTCACATTTGATAAGACACATTCACCTAAGAAATCTGTATTAGTTGTTAACTTAGTAGATGGTGTTCAAACAGAAGCCGTTTCCGTAGATCCAAATAAATAAGTCTTTGTTCAAAGGGGGAACAATTCCCCCTCTTTTTTAATAAGGAGGTTAATATGACAGCTTTTTTACAACAACTAGTCAATGGTCTATCCTTAGGAAGTATTTATGCCTTGATTGCCTTGGGATATACCATGGTTTATGGAATTATTAAATTGATCAACTTTGCACATGGAGATATCTATATGTTAGGTGCGTATTGTGCATTTATTATTACAACAAATTGTGGATTGGGCTTTATTCCTGCATTATTAATTTCAATGATCTTCTGTGGAATTGTAGGTGTATTGATTGAACGTATTGCCTATAAGCCACTTCGTCATGCGACTCGAATTACCGCATTGATTACAGCTATTGGTGTAAGTTATGTGTTGGAATATGCAACACAATATATTATGGGAAGTGAAGTAAGAACCTATCCTAAATTATTAACGAGTGCCTCTTTTCATTTAGGACCCGTTACGATTACGATGCAACAAGTTTATATTTTTGTCATTACCGTAATTTTAATGGTTGTTTTGCAATTTATTGTTCAGAAGACAAAAATGGGCCGTGCCATGCGTGCTGTAAGTGTCGATGAAGATGCTGCACGTTTGATGGGGATCGATGTAGATAAAACAATTTCTTTTACATTCTTATTAGGATCTGCTTTAGCAGGTGTTGCCGGTGTTCTAGTTGGTATTTACTATAACTCAATCAATCCATTAATGGGTATGACACCAGGGTTAAAAGCCTTTATTGCCGCTGTATTTGGTGGTATTGGAAGTATTCCTGGAGCCATGATTGGTGGATTATTTATTGGAATTGCCGAAACGATGGTTACCGCATATGGTAGTTCTTTGTATAAGGATGCGATTGTTTACATTATTTTAATTTTGATTTTGATCTTAAAACCAGCTGGTTTATTAGGTAAAAACGTGAGAGAGAAGGTGTAAGTCATGCGTAAAGAATTATTGAATAAGGCAAATTTTGCTTGGCTTTTACTTTCTGTTGTATCTTTTGTAGTTTTAACGATTTTAATGAAAGTTGGAATTATTGGATCTTATTATTCAATTACTTTATATAATATTTTTATTAATATTATTTTAGCTGTTTCGTTAAATTTAGTTATTGGTGTATGTGGCCAATTCTCTTTGGGGCATGCTGGATTTATGTGTATTGGTGCGTATTGTGCTGGTATTATGGTAAAAATGATGCCGAATATGACAGGTTTGGTTATTGGGGTATTGATTGGTTTTGTTCTTTCAACCATTGTAGCTTTGATTGTTTCTATTCCAACATTACGTTTAAAAGGGGATTATTTGGCAATCGCAACTTTGGGTTTTGCCGAAATCGTGCGTATTTTAGTGCAGAATATGGAAATCACAAATGGAGCGGCAGGACTAAATGGTATTCCTAAATTAACTACATTTCCGTTGTTGTTTGTGTGTGCTGTTATTTCAATTCTAGTTGTTTGTAACTTTACACATTCAGCACCAGGACGAGCTTGTTTATCGATTCGTGAAGATGAGATTGCTAGTGAGGCAATGGGTATCAATACCACGAAATATAAAGTTATTGCCTTTGTGATTGGTGCGTTATTAGCTTCTTTAGCTGGAGCATTGTTTGCTTGTAACTTCTATGTTATTAAGCCAGATCAATTTACATTTAATAAATCAATCGATATCTTAGTCATGGTTGTATTTGGCGGTATGGGTTCTATGACATCGAGTGTTTTGGCTGCTGTTGCGATTGGTATTATTAATGTCGTTTTGGCAAACTTCTCAGAAATTCGAATGATTATTTATGGTTTGGCATTGGTTGGAATCATGATCTTTAAGCCAACGGGAATTTTAGGCACAAAAGAATTGTCATTTAAGAAATTATTTGATAAGCGAAAGGAGAAATCTGCATGAAAACAATTTTAAATGTAAAAAATTTGACGAAGAATTTCGGTGGTCTTTGTGCAGTTTCTAATGTGTCTATGACAATCAATGAGGGAGAGCTTATTGGTTTGATTGGTCCAAATGGTGCTGGTAAAACAACATTATTCAACTTGTTGACAGGGGTCTATGAACCTAGTAGTGGTTTGATTGAGTTGATGGATCAAGATAAGAGTATTCAGATTGGTGGATTGAAGCCTTATAAAATCACAAACTTAGGCGTTGCACGTACATTTCAGAATATTCGTTTATTTAAATCAATGACAGTATTAGAAAATGTTAAGGTTGCGATGCATAAAAATATTCGTTATGGAACATTAGCTGCAATTTTGCGTTTGCCTACATATTATAAAGAAGAGAAGTGGGTCGAAGAAAAGGCAGAAGAATTATTAAAAGAAGTGGGTTTGTATTCTTTAAGAAATGAATTGGCGACAAATCTTCCATACGGTAAACAACGTCGATTGGAGATTGCTCGTGCTTTGGCAATTCAACCAAAAATTTTATATTTGGATGAGCCAGCTGCAGGTATGAATCCGCAAGAAACAAAAGAGTTAACAGAATTGATTGATCATATTCGAGAAAAATATAAATTAACTGTAATCCTGATTGAACATGATATGTCTTTGGTTATGAAGATTTGCGAGCGTATTTATGTTTTGAACTATGGTAAAATGATAGCGAATGGTACGCCTGAAGAAATTAAGCAAAATGAGTTTGTAGTTAAGGCATATTTAGGAGAGGAGATCTAGTATGGCAATGTTAGAAATCAAAGATCTTCATGTGCATTATGGTGTTATTGAAGCTTTAAAAGGCATTAGTTTAGAGGTGAATGAAGGCGAAATTGTCGCGTTGATTGGTGCTAATGGTGCTGGAAAAACGACGATGATGCAGTCCATTAGTGGCATTGTTAAAAAGTCGAGTGGAGAAATCAACTTTTTAAATGAATCAATTATGAAGGCCAATCCGAAACATATTGTTGAGATGGGTTTAACACAAGTGCCAGAAGGTCGTCGTATCTTTACGGGTATGAGTGTATATGAAAACTTGATGATGGGCGCTTTTTTAAGAAAAGATAAAGATGGAATCAAGCGTGATTATGAAAAGGTTTGTGAGCAGTTTCCAATCTTAAAAGAACGTATGAATCAGGATGCTTCTACTTTATCTGGTGGTGAGCAACAAATGTTAGCGATGGGACGTGCTTTAATGGCTAAGCCTAAATTGTTACTTTTGGATGAGCCGAGTATGGGTCTTGCTCCTATTTTGGTTAAGGAGATCTTTAATATTATTGAAGAAATCAATAAGTCGGGAACAACGGTTTTATTGGTAGAACAAAACGCAAAGATGGCATTGTCAATTGCGCATCGTGCGTATGTTTTAGAGACAGGTAAAGTTGTAATGTCAGGTACTGGTGAAGAGCTTGCTAAGAGCCCTGATGTTCAAAAGGCATATCTAGGAGGATAATAATATGTTTAAAGTTAAGGATTATATGACAAAAAATGTTATATGTGCTGAACCAGATGCAACGATTTCACAAATTATTGATTTGATGAAGGAAAAGGAAATTCACCGTGTTCCAGTTGTTGAAAAAGGTCAACTTGTTGGATTGATTACTGAGGGTATGATTTCAAATTCGGGTACAACGAATGCGACAAGCTTAAGCATATATGAATTGAATTATTTATTGTCAAAAACGACTGTAAGTACTGTGATGGTTAAAAAAGTCATTTCTGTGGATGAGAATGAATTGATGGAATATGCGACACAAAAAATGTTGAAAAACAACATTGGATGTTTGCCGGTAGTCAATGCATCGGGTGAAGTTACGGGTATTGTAACGCAAAATGATGTATTTAAATGTTTCTTGAATGTTCTTGGATGGGATGAAGTGGGTTCAAGAATTACGGTTGCCGTAAAAGATGAGATTGGTGCGATTGGTAAGTTGTCGGAAATCTTTGTTGAAAATAAGGTGAATATCAATCATATTGGTGTGTATTCTTTTGAAGATGGAATTGCCAATCTAGTCATTCGTTGTGATACAACAGAACCAGATGATTTACAAGCGGATTTAGAGCGCAAGGGCTATAAAGTATTAGAGTGCTTTGTTCGTGATAAGTAATATAAAAGGTCTAATTCATATGAATTAGGCCTTTAAGCTTTTTCTGGTACAACAACGGCTAGTCCGCCTAGTGCACTTTCTTTTAACTCAATTGGAAGTTTCTTTCCTGTTAGATTCATGGTTTGAACAACCATGTCAAAACTTACACGATTCTTTTTTACGTTGCGTAAATATTTAGCAAGTCTTGTGGCATCTACACTTCTTTGTGCAGCTACGGCATTTCTTTCAATACAAGGAATCATAACGTATCCGCCAACAGGATCGCATGTAAGTCCTAGATGGTGTTCTAATCCAATTTCTGCTGCACATTCGATTTGTTCATTATTTTGAAGTTGGCAATAAGCAACAAAGGCAGCACCCATGGAGCAGGCAGCACCAACTTCGGCTTGACATCCGGCTTTAGCTCCTGAAATGGTTGCGTTTGTCTGAATTAGATTACCAATCAATCCGGCAACCTTTAAACCTTGAATAAGTGTCTTTTTAGGATATTTTTGATCATGATAGAAATGGTATACAAGACTAGGTAATACACCGCAACTACCCATTGTTGGAGCAGTTACGACAATGCCTCCACTGGCATTTTGTTCGTTGGCTGCATAGGCATAGCTACTTAGTAATAAACTGTTTTTGTCTTGGATATCACTACAACTTTGTGCGGATTGATATAATGCGTGGGCTACACGATCGATTTTTAAACTTCCAGGTAATACACCTGTCTTCTTTAATCCTGTATTTACTGTTTTTAGCATTTGTTTAAAGATTTGATTCATATAAGAGTCAAAATCAGATCCTTCAACTTCATCAATATATTGGTCTAAACGTAAATGTCGTTCATTACAATAAACTTGAATATCATCCATCTTTGTATGTGGATAAATTTCTGGGTCTACATTGCCTTTTTTACCATCAATTTCAATTTTTCCGCCCCCAATTGAAACAAAAGTGTGTTGTGCAATTTTTGTATCATTGTCAAATACTTCAATAATCATTGTATTGGGATGTTCAACAGGCGTTTTCATATCAAAGATGATTTCGCATTTACTAGCACCTAATGTTTTTAAAATAATCTTATCTGTAAGGTGTCCTTTTCCTGTAAGTGCTAAAGAACCAAATAGGGTGATTTTGAAGTGTGAGGCATCTGGATAGTGTTCATTGATATACTTAGAAGCCATCATTGGACCGAATGTATGTGAACTGCTAGGTCCGGGTCCGATTTTATAAATTGTCTTAATACTTTGCATGTCATTTTCCTTTCTGGAACCTTTATATATTATATGGTATTTTGAAAAAAAGTGATATTAAAAATTTATATATTTATTAATAATTATTAAGGTTTGTTTGTGTTAGAATATATAGTGCTAGTAGTAGCATTATAAGGGGAAAGGGAGATTATTGTGGTATTTTCTAGTTTACTGTTTGTATTCGCATTTTTTACTCCACATCTAGTTATTTATTTTTTTGCTCCTAAAGAAAAAAAGAATTTGGTTTTGTTGGTGTCGAGTCTGATTTTCTATGCTTGGGGGGGACCAAAATACTTATTATTACTGATGTTGGAAACTTTTATTAGTTGGTATTTCGCTTTAAAAATGAATGATTCAAAAAAATCAAAGCTTTATTTGATTCTTGCGTGTTGTTGTTTACTTGGATTGTTGGCTATTTTTAAATATACAGGTTTCTTTTTGAATAACTTAAAGTTTTTTATTCATTGGCCTGATAAAGTTCCAACTATTGTTTTACCTATTGGTATTTCGTTTTATACATTTCAATTGTTGTCGTATGTTGTCGATGTGTACAAAAAAGAAGTATCACCACAACAAGATTATTGGAAGTTATTATTGTACTCTAGTTTATTTCATCAATGTATTGCAGGGCCTATTGTTCGTTATGAAACGGTTCAAAATGAGATTGATAACAGAAAAGTTTCATTTGAAGATGTGTTTTATGGTTTTCGAAGATTTAGTATTGGATTAGCTAAAAAAGCAATTTTAGCCAATTCATGTGCTTCTATTGCGGATACACTTTTACCAGGTGGACTAGATGCCATTCATAATCAGTCTGTTTTAGGAATTTGGTTATCTATGATTTGTTATATGTTACAAATTTATTTAGATTTCTCTGCCTATTCAGATATGGCTATTGGAATGGGAAGAATGATTGGTTTTCATTATTTAGAAAACTTTAATTATCCATATATCGCAAAGAGTGTACAAGATTTCTGGCGTAGATGGCATATATCTTTAAGTTCGTTTTTTAGAGACTATGTGTATATTCCTTTGGGTGGAAATCGTTGTAGTAAGAAAAAATGGATTCGTAACATGTTTGTGGTATGGTTTTTAACAGGTATGTGGCATGGAGCTAGCTGGAATTTCATTTTATGGGGATTATATTATTTATGTTTCCTTTTGTTGGAAAAATTCTATATAAAAGATCGAATGCCAGATAAATGGAAACGTGTTTATACATTACTTGTTATATTCTTTGGATGGATCATTTTTAAATATTCTGATTTATCACAATTAGGAGCTGTTTTATTAGGATTATTTGGAATCGGGGCTTCTGGATTCTATAGTATGGAAGTTAAAACTATATTCTTAAGTAATGTCTTCTTCTTGATTTTCTCGATGTTGGCTTGTACTACTTTAGGAAAATCATTACATAAGTATTTAGTGAAGACATCAAATAAAAATAACGTGGTAATGGTCATATATTCGGTTTTTGATGCGATTGTACCGTTCGCATTGATGTTTGTTTCATTTTTGGCTTTATTGGGGAACAGTTACAATCCGTTCTTGTATTTCCAATTTTAGGGGGTAGTCATGAAACAGAAAAAACAATTTAAAATTTTAACGAAGTTAATAGCTGTTATTTTATGTGTATGCTTGATGTTTACTGGTTGTATTACGGGTGCTGCATTTTTTGCTAGACCTGCGACAAGTAATCTAGAAAAAAGAAAGCTAACAGAATTTCCAAAATTCACTATGGCTACATTTTTGAATGGACAATACTTTAGTGATATTTCGGTTTGGTATGCTGATACATATCCGATGAGAGATTCTCTAATGAACTTATCTCAAAAAATGAAAAATGTTTATGGAGTTCCTCAAAAGACAATGATGGTTGGAACAAAAAAAGAGGCAGACAAGATTCCTACCAAAAAGAAAAAAACTAAAAAGGTAGAACCAGTTCCGGTTCCTGAAGATTATTCATTTGATGAGGATATGCAAAACCAAATTTTATCAAATTTATATGTAAAAAATGGTGCTGCATATAGTGTATATTATTTTGTTCAAGATTCAGCAGATTTATATATTAATGCCATGAATCGTTTCGCAAAACGATTAAAAGGAACATCAAAAGTTTATTCATTATTGATTCCAAATAACTCAGTCGTTCTACCGGATGATGAATTGAAAAAATTGGGTGGATCTGATATGAAACAGGCCATTAATTACTATTATAAGAACTATCAAAATGTTACGGGAATTGATGACTATTCTTATATTGAAAAGGCTAAAGATCAATATCTATATTTTAGAACAGATCACCATTGGACTGCTTTAGGAGCATATCAAGCATATAAAGCATTTTGTAAAGAAAAAGGTTGGACACCAGAAGAATTAGATAGTTTTGAAACAAAGAGGTTTGAACCATTCCTTGGTACAGCATATGATCAATTGCGTCTTCCAGAAATGGAGGCCAATCCAGATTATGTAGATGCGTATATTCCTCATGCGACAAATGATATGGTATATTGGGATGAAAATGGAAATGAGACTAAGTACAACGTAATCGCAGATGTAAGTTCTTGGTCAGAAGGTTCAGGTTACTATTGTTTTATTGGTGGTGATAATCCGTTAAGTGAAATTAAAAATCCAACGAAAGAAAAAGGGAAGTCGGTTTTATTGATCAAAGAATCATTTGGTAACAGTTTTGCACCATTCTTAGTCGATCATTATAAGACTGTATACATAGCTGACTTTAGATGTCTAACTATGAATATTGTGGATTTCTGTAAAGAAAATAAAATTGATGATGTTATTTTCGAAAATAATATTTCAATAATTGGTAGTACACAAGTTGCATCTACATATGATCAATTATCACGTGCTGGAGAATAAATAAAAAGACTGCAGAGGAATTAATCTTCTGCAGTTTCGTTTTTATAATTGTCTAAATCATTAGGGAAATTGATTTTATTTAGTTTTTTGATACTTAGTTCAATTGAAACATCAATATCAGCACTGGCATCATCCACGGTTTGTGTTCCTGTAAAGCTTAATACAAGGTGAGATATTTTCTTGTTTTTGATGGTTGCTTCAAGCGTTGCATTATCCAGTTTGACAGATCCCATGTTATCGAGTAGAGTTGCTAATTTGCTCGTGTTGACTTTAAATGTGTAGGTGTCATTTTCTTTTTTAGAAGAATCAAACAATTCACATAATTCGTCGTCGGTTAAATCTAGAAATGGGTTGTATGTATTTAATTTTGAATTTTGTTTTAATCCAATTTTATCAACTGTACTTTGGGTTTTGGTTCCCATAGAATTTAAATATGTTTTTCCATCTTTGATATAAAAGTTCAAAAAGTTATTTTGCACATTTTTTCCTGCGACAAGACCGATGGAACTAGATACTTGTAATTCGTCTTTTTGAAGAATTTGTGCATCAATATTTAATTTTGAATCTTTCATTGCGAGTGTTCCATTGATTTGGGCACTTTTTAAATTTAGTGTATTATCTAACGCATTGAAGAATGCAAGGATATCGTCGTTGTTTTTTGAGGCCGAGCATCCTGCAAGGCTAAGTGATAAAAAACAAGTTAAGATTATAGTTAATATTTTTTTCATTAAAGACTCCTTTTAACTTCTTTATTGTATGCATAAATATATGGGTTGTCAAAATGGACAAATAAAAAAGCACCTAATTTGTGAAGGTGCTAAAAAAGGATAGGCAATATTTATAACCCATTTTTATAGTTTTGTCAAGTTTTTCTTGACATTTGGTGGTTTTACTAGTAGTATAATAAATTGCATAATAGTGTAAGTTTTCGAATGAAAACTTCCTAATATAGTACAAATTCGAACGAAAGGATGGCATGCATGGACAACAACAAAGCATATCGTATTGTCTCGTGTGGAAAAAAATCTTCCCGCCGAGATTACTCAAAGGTTAGTGGTAAATTAGAGTTACCTAATCTTGTCGAAATCCAGACAGATTCATTTAAATGGTTTACGCAACAAGGTATCCAAGAAGTATTTGAAGAAATCTATCCAATTGAAAACTATGGAAAAAACATTCGCTTAAATTTCTTACGTTATCATTTTGAAGAACCAAAATATAACGCTGAGGAATCTATGTATAGAGAATGCAATTTTGCAGCACCTCTATATGCAGATATGGAATTAGAAGTTACGGACTCAGAAACTGGGGAAGTAGTAACTAAGAGTGAAGAAGTATATTTAGGGGATTTCCCTTTAATGACAGAAACTGGTACATTCATCATCAATGGTGCAGAACGTGTAATCGTTAGTCAGATCGTACGTTCTCCTGGCGCATATTTTGCGGACAGTTATGATGAAAAGACTGGTAAACAAAACTTTAGCTGTGAATTAATTCCAAGTCGTGGTACTTGGTTAGAGTTCATGACTGAACAAAAGAAAACTACAAATGGACGTTTGATCAACGTTTCTATTGACCGTCGTCGTAAAGTATTATTCAGTATTTTATTCAAGGCGATTGGTATGTCTTTGAATATTGGAGTAAATGAAGATACTCACGATACATCAATGATGGAAACATTCTTACGTGCAATGGGACGTAACTGGTCTGATGTAGCTACAGATGCAGAAGATCGCGAATACATGAATATGTATTTGTTGTTGTATACTGCTTTCTTCGGTAAATATGAAGAAATCGAAAATTCTTTATTGAACGATAAAGTTAAAACAACGCAGGAAGCTTTACTTTCTTTTTATGAAAACCAAAGAAGTGATGAAATTCCAACATTAGATGGATCAATCACTTTGATGCAGGCTAAATTCTTTGATCACCGTCGTTATGACTTGACAAAGGCTGGTCGTTATAAATTACGTAAGAAATTAAATGCGATCGATCGTATGTATGGTATGAGCCTTGCTCATGATATTGTTGATGTAAATGGCAATGTGTTCATGGAAAAAGGTACAATGGTTCACCGTGATGAAAGAAATGCATTGCGTGAAGAATTAGCGAAAGGTACTTATTGTGTCGCTTATCCATTCCGCTCAGAATTCCATGAAGAAGATATCGTTTCAATTCCAACAAGCTGGACTACAGGATTAATTGGTCGTGTATTGGCAAGTGATGTGGAAACGGAAGATGCTTATTTAGATGCTGGTACAGTATTAACTGAACAAGATGTTTTAGCAATCCAAAAGGTTGTTGAAAATGTTGAAATTTTTGCTGGATTGTTTGCACAACAGGTTAAATTAACAGCCGAAAATATGGATTCTGTATTTAACTATGGTCAACGTTTATATGCTCTTGGACGTTTAACAAATGCGCAAGGTGAAGATATTGTTGATGCAGATATGGAATTAGTTGCGAACCGTTATATGGTTGGTGTAAGTCCAGATGCCATCGATAGTGATGTTGAAACACAAGTTAAACAACGTGCTTTAAGCGAAGATATTACGGCATGGTTGATTGGTGCATGTGTTCAAGAAGTATATATTATTGATAACAACGGGGATGAAGTACGTGTTGCTGGAAATGACCCATTCGCAAATAAACATACAATCACAGTTTCAGATATGTATGCATTCTTCTCATATAGCTTAAATGTTATGGAAGGTGTAGGAACAACAGATGATATCGATATGTTAGGTAACCGTCGTATTCGTTCTGTTGGTGAATTGATCCAAAACCAATTCCGTATTGGTTTATCTCGTATGGAACGTGTTGTTAAAGAACGTATGTCAATTCAGGAAATGGATAGTTTAACTCCAAGAAAATTGACTAACATTCGTCCTTTGACAGCTGCAATTAAAGAATTCTTCTCTAGTTCACAGTTATCACAGTTCATGGATCAACAAAACCCTCTTGCTGAGTTGACAAATAAACGTCGTATTTCAGCTTTAGGTCCAGGTGGTATTAGTCGTGATCGTGCAAGTTTTGAAGTTCGTGACGTTCACAACTCTCACTATGGTCGTATTTGTCCAATCGAAACACCTGAAGGACCAAACATCGGTTTGATCAACAACTTAACAACTTATGCTCGTATCAATGAATATGGATTTATCCAGACACCTTATCGTAAGGTAAATGCAGATGGTACTGTTAGTGAAGATACTGTTTACTTAAGTGCGGATGAAGAAGCAGATTATGTAATTGCTCAGGCCAATGAGGTTCGCGATGGTCATTTAGTAAATGAACGTGTCGTAGCTCGTAAGGCTGGTGAAACAATTATTGCCGATCGTGAAGAAGTGGAACTTGCCGACGTCAGTCCAAAACAGATTGTATCTGTAGCGACTGCCTGTGTTCCATTCTTGGAAAACGATGATGCCTCTCGTGCCTTAATGGGTGCCAACATGCAGCGTCAGGCCGTTCCATTATTAGTTCCTCATTCACCTTATGTTGGTACTGGTATTGAATATAAGATTGCCAAAGACTCAGGTGTTGGTATTGTCGCTAAACAAGATGGTGTTATTGAATATGTAGATGGCTTGCGTATTGTAGTTAAAGATAATGAAGGTGAAAACCACACTTATCAATTACGTAAGTTTGCTCGTTCAAACGCTAGTACTTGTATCAACCAACGTCCAATCGTAGAAGTTGGAGAAAAGGTTGAAAAAGGGGATATCTTAGCAGATGGTCCAAGTATGCAAAATGGTGAATTGGCATTAGGTCAAAACGTTGTTATCGCATATACAACATGGCATGGATATAACTACGAGGATGCCATCATCATGTCAGAACGTATGGTTAGTGATGATGTGTATACTTCAATCCACGTAGAAGAATATGATATTGACTGTCGTGAAACGAAGTTAGGTCCTGAAGAAATCACTCGTGATATACCTAACGTTAGTGAAGCAGCGGTTCGTAAATTAGATTCAAACGGTATCATTATGGTTGGTGCCGAAGTAAAAGAAGGAGATATCTTAGTTGGTAAGGTTACTCCAAAAGGACAAAGTGAAGTTAGTCCAGAAGAAAAATTATTATTAGCAATCTTTGGTGAAAAATCACGTGAAGTTCGTGACAATTCATTGAAAGTACCTCATGGTGGTGCTGGTATTGTTCATTCTATTCGTGTATTCAAACGTGGAGATGGATCGGATCTTCCTCCTGGAGTAAATATGCGTGTTAAAGTATATATCGTTCAGAAACGTAAGATTTCTGAAGGGGATAAAATGTCTGGTCGTCACGGTAACAAGGGTGTTATCTCTAAGATTTTACCTATCGAAGATATGCCATTTATGGCGGATGGACATCCAGTGGATATCTTGTTGAACCCATTCGGTGTACCTTCTCGTATGAACATTGGACAGATTCTAGAAATCCACTTAGGTTATGCAGCTCGTAAATTAGGTGTTAAATTCTCTACTTCTGTATTTGATGGTTTATCAAATGAAGACTTGCAGGATGTAATGCGCGAAGCAAGCATGACTGTAGATGGAAAACAGGTACTTTACGATGGACAAACTGGACAACCATTTGATGAACGTATTAGTGTTGGTGTAATGTACATGATCAAGTTGGCCCACATGGTTGACGATAAATTACATGCTCGTGCTACAGGACCATACTCTTTAGTAACGCAACAACCTTTGGGTGGTAAAGCTCAAAATGGTGGTCAGAGATTTGGAGAGATGGAAGTTTGGGCATTGGAAGCATATGGTGCTGCCCACACATTACAAGAAATCTTGACAATCAAATCTGATGATATTCAAGGTCGTATTAAGACTTATGAAGCTATTATCAAAGGTAAAGATATTCCAGAACCAGGTGTTCCAGAATCATTCCGTGTATTGATGCACGAATTACAAGGTCTAGCAATCGATATTCGTTTGTTAGATGAAAACAATAACGAGGTTGACATCACATTAGATGATGATGACCAGGATGCTCATCCAGTTCAACCTTTACAAGAGGAAGTTCAAAAGGAAGAGTTAGTCGACGATATTGAAGAAGAAAATAAAGAAGAAGAGGAGGCGTAGTATAAAATATGAGTATTAACAATTTTGCCTCGATTCAGGTTCGCTTAGCGAGTCCAGAAACGATTTTGAAATGGAGTCATGGTGAAGTAACTAAGCCTGAGACAATTAACTATCGTTCACAAAAAGCTGAACGTGATGGTTTATTCTGCGAACGCATTTTCGGTCCAACTAAGGACTGGGAATGTGCTTGTGGTAAATATAAAAAAGTACGTTTTAAAGGTGTTGTTTGTGATCGTTGTGGTGTAGAAATCACAAAGGCAAGCGTAAGACGTGAGCGTATGGGCCATATCCATTTGGCTGCCCCAGTAGCTCATATTTGGTATTTACGTGGTATTCCTAGCCGTATGGCATTGTTGTTGGATGTAACACCTAAACAATTAGAAGAAGTTGTATACTTTGTTAGTTATATTGTTACAGATCCAAAAGAAGCTGGTTTAGCTTATAAACAAATTCTTTCTGAACGTGAATTCCGTGAAAACCAAGCTATTTATGGTTCAACAGGATTTACAGCTCAAACAGGTGCTGAAGCTGTACTTCGTCTATTACAAGATGTAGATTTAGAATCTGAATACCAAGAAGTACAAGATGCACTTGAAAAAGCGCAAGGTGAAAAACGTAAGAAATTAATCAAGCGTTTAGATACAATCAATGCATTCCGTAATAGTGAAAACTTACCAGAATGGATGATTCTGACTAACATTCCGGTAATACCTCCTGATTTACGTCCAATGCTTCAATTGGATGGTGGTCGTTTTGCGACAAGTGACTTAAATGATTTATATCGTCGTGTAATTACTCGTAATAATCGTTTACGTAAATTGTTAGATTTGGGTACTCCAAATATCATCGTTCAAAACGAAAAACGTATGTTACAGGAATCTGTAGATGCTTTAATTGACAATGGTCGTCGTTCAAAACCTATTACAGGTGCTGGTGGACGTGCATTAAAATCATTGTCTCACTCATTGAAAGGTAAACAAGGTCGTTTCCGTCAAAACTTATTAGGTAAACGTGTTGACTTCTCTGGTCGTTCAGTAATTGCCGTAGGACCAGATTTGAAAATGTACCAATGTGGTATTCCACGTGAAATGGCAGTTAACTTGTTTAAACCATTTATCATTAATGAAATTGTAAATCAAGGATTGGCTCAAAATCCTAAAAATGCTGAAAAATTAATCGAACGTCGTGATCCTCGTATCTGGGATGTTGTTGAAAAAGTAATCGATGGCTATCCAGTATTGATGAACCGTGCGCCTACATTGCACCGTTTGGGTATTCAGGCTTTCTTGCCTAAATTAGTAGAAGGACGTGCAATGCGTCTTCACCCATTAGTATGTACTGCGTTCAACGCCGACTTCGATGGTGACCAGATGGCCATCCACGTTCCATTAGGAGAAGAAGCTCGTGCCGAAGCATTAGTTATGATGTTAGGTTCTCACAATATCTTAGGTCCTAAAGATGGTAAACCTATCGTTACGCCAGGACAGGATATGGTTATGGGTAACTTCTATTTAACAATGGAAGAAACGAAAGATGAATTCTTCGCAGAAGCTAAACACTACGAAGAAGTTGGTTGCCCATTAGAAGCAGCTCACTGGCACCGTTTTGGTGAAAATGAAGGTCATGTATATACAGATGAAGATGAAGTTATGATGGCTTATCAGTCAAAACAAGTTCACCTTCACACTCGTATCGCCTTACCTGTATGTAACATGCATAAAACATCATTTGATGAAAAACATAAAAATGATTATTTAATTACAACAGTTGGTAAGATTGTATTCAACTCTATGTTCCCTGAAGATTTCCCTTATATCAATGAGGTTAGTAAGGAAAACTTTGTAAGTACTCCTGATAAATATTTTGTTTCTCCAGGACAAAACATTAAAGAATACATCGAAGCTATGCCTTTGGTGGATGCTGTTAAGAAAAAAGATTTAGGTAAAGTTATTGCCGAAGTCTTTAAACGTTATGATGCAGATCAAACTGCTGAAATTCTTGACCAAATCAAATCATTAGGATTTGAATATTCAACAGTAGCTGGTATTACAGTTGCCTTATCCGATATTGAAGTGGCTCCTCATAAAGATGAATATATCGATGAGGGTCGTGTAAAAGCCGATCAATTAAAACACTTACAACGTAAGGGTATGTTGACTATGGAAGAATGGGAACGTCATTTATCTAAGATGTGGGATGATCAAAAAGATAAGATCGTTACGTCATTGATGAAAAACTTACCTCGTAAAAACCCAATCAACATGATGGCGACTTCTGGTGCCCGTGGTAACGCGTCAAACTTTACGCAGTTAGCCGGTATGCGTGGTTTAATGGCTAAACCGGGTCACGCTAAAGCGGGTGCTGGCGAATATGTTCCAACTATCATAGAGGTTCCTATTTACTCTTGTTTCCGTGAAGGATTGAACGTAAGTGAGTTCTTTATCTCTACTCACGGTGTGCGTAAAGGTCTAACGGATACTGCCTTGAAAACTGCCGAATCTGGTTACTTAACTCGTCGTTTGGTTGATGTTGCACAAGATGTAATCATCAAAGAAGATGATTGTGGTACAGATAAAGGTTACTGGATCGAAACTTTAATGGATCGTAAGACAAATTCTGTTATCGAGCCATTACAAGATCGTTTAGTTGGTCGTTATTCAAAACAAGATGTAACAGATCCAAAAACTGGTGAATTAATTATTGCGAGTGATGAATTTATCACAGATGAACTTGCTAAGAAAATTGTAGATGCTGGTGTTACAGGTATGTATATCCGTTCTGTATTTACTTGTAAGTCTCGTTTAGGTATTTGTCGTAAATGTTATGGACGTAACATGGCTACTGGTAAAGACGTAGAAGTTGGTGAAGCTATTGGTATTATGGCTGCCCAATCTATCGGTGAACCAGGTACACAGTTAACAATGCGTACATTCCATACAGGTGGTGTTGCCGGTGCCGGTGCAGAAGATATCACTCAAGGTTTGCCTCGTGTTGAAGAATTGTTTGAAGCTCGTTGTCCAAAAGGTGTTGCGGTAATTGCTCAGATTTCTGGTGAAATCACTTCAATCGAACGTATTGAAGGAACAATGCGCCAAGAAGTTATTATCACAAATGAACACGAAAGTGTTTCTCATAAAATCAATGCGAACCAATCAATGCGCCCATGGGTTCAGATTGGTGCTAAGATCGAAGCCGGTGTTGCGTTGACTGAAGGTCCATTAGATCCAAAAGAATTATTACGTGTTGCTGGTGTACGTGAAGTTCAAGACTATATCTTGAAGGAAGTTAAGAAGGTATACCAAAGCCAAGGTATCGAAATTAGCGATAAACACTTGGAAGTAATGATCAAACAGATGATGAAGAAAGTAATCGTTGTAGACAGTGGAGACACAGACTTAAATGTGGGTGTTCAATTGTCACTTAACAATATCACAAAAATTAACCGTGAAGCATTATTAAGTGGAAAAACTCCAGCTACTTTCAAACCTGTATTACTAGGTATTTCTAAATCTTCTGTTGAAACAGATTCTTTCTTGTCTGCCGCTTCATTCCAGGAAACTACAAAAGTTCTTACAGATGCGACTATCAAGGGTAAAGTTGACCACTTAATTGGTTTGAAAGAAAATGTTATCATTGGTAAATTGATTCCTGCAGGTACAGGATGTCAAGGTGATCGTCCTCAAAACGATATCGTAGCTGCAAAGGCAAAAGAACTTCGTGATAAACGTATTGCACGTATGAATGAAGTTCATAATGAAGATTCTGAAAAATTTGATAAATTAGTATCAGGATCTGATGATAAAGATATGATGGATACTGTAGATGCTTCAGTAGAAGAATCTATTCTACAAGATGCAGAAACTACAGATAATGGTTCAATCGATATCCAATCTGAAGAATAAGAATATAAGGAGTAGGTGAATGCCTATTCCTTTTCTTTAGGAGATAATATGGAAAAGTATTTTGATTTAGGAAGAGCTTATTATACACATTTAAAAAACAGTACAAAGAAAGATCAATGTACTGTTAGTGTAATATGTGATGATATTGATATTAAACGCAACATCATGGATGGTTTACTATTTGATGGTGCATTCATATATGATGGATTTTATGAAGGTGTAGATGGGTCAATCACTGTTTGTGATGGAAATATAACGCTTGATGGATGTGAATTAAGTGATTTAATATATGAGAATTATGTATCGAATCCCAATGGAACAATTATAAAAAAGTAGGACGATTGTCCTACAAAATTTGAATATTATTTTTTAAGCATGTATCGACCATGTCTTCAGGCCATAAGCTAGCTTGAACTTCGCCGATATGTGCTTTTTTTAGTAGAAGCATACAAAGTCTTGATTGACCGATTCCTCCACCTAATGTATATGGTAATTCTTTATTTAGAATGGCTTTATGGAAAGGTAATTCACATCTTTCTAGGCAATTTTCTTTTTTTAATTGTTCAAGTAAAGTATCTTCATCCACACGAATACCCATCGAAGAAATCTCAAGAGCACTTTGTAGCGGTTCATACCAGAAAAGAATATCTCCATTTAATGTCCAGTCATCATAGTCGGGTGCGCGACCATCATGTTTTTCATTATTTGATAATTTATCACCAATCTGCATCACAAATACACAGCCATGTTCTTTTGTGATGGCATTCTCTCTTTCTTTGGCAGTTAGATTTGGGTACTTATCCAATAGTTCTTGTGTTGTGATAAAGAAAATATCATCTGGTAAATGATTAACAGCCTGAGGATATTTGTACCATACTTCATGTTCCATATGTTTAATGACTTTAAAAATCGTGCGAACATGCTCTTCTAGTGTTTGTTGGGTACGTTCATTTTTAGAAATGATTTTTTCCCAGTCCCATTGATCGACATATGTAGAGTGAAAGTTATCTAATTCTTCATCTTTACGAATGGCATTCATATTTGTGTACAAGCCTTCATGAAGTTTAAAGCCATATTTCTTTAAGGCCATTCGTTTCCATTTTGCCAAAGAATGTACAACTTCTAATTGTTCACCAGGCAACTCTTTCATAGTAAAAGATACTGGCTTTTCTGTACCATTTAAATTGTCATTTAAACCAGAGCTTTGTGTGACATATAATGGTGCTGAAATTCTTGATAAATTTAATTCTTTACCAAATTCGTATTGAAAAGTATCACGAATATATTTAATAGCTTCTTGTGTTTCTCTAACAGTTAATACTGGATCGTAGTTTTCAGGTATAATAAGTTTCATATCATCATCTCCTCAATGTAAGTATTGTATCACAAAATATGAAAAGATTTTCAATTTATTTTGTGATAAAATCATTTTATGAACATTTTATTTTCAATTAACGCAAAATTCATAGGTTTGACAAAGACATGTATACAATCCATCTTTCGTTTTGATAAGAATATAGACTTTTATATTTTGCATCAAGATTTGAATCAGGAGCATAAGGATGATTTAATGCAATCTTTTCCAGAATGCACCTTTCACTTTATTGAAGTCAAGGAAGAATCTTTTAAGGATTTTCCTACTTCATCAAGATATCCATTAGAAATTTATTATCGATTATTCGCTTCGGATTTGTTGCCAGATACGTTAGATCGAATTCTATATCTAGATGTGGATATTGTTGTGATTCAAAGTTTAAGGGAATTGTATAACATGGATTTTCAGGATAATCTTTATATTGCTTGCAGCCATGTAAGTGATAATATGACGCATTTAAATGCGAAAAGATTAGGGTTGAAAGAAGATGTACCGTATATCAATACAGGGGTCTTGTTGATGAATTTAATAGCGTTGCGTAAACAATTGAATAAACAAGATGTGCTTAATTATGTAAATGCATATAAGAAAAAACTTGTGTTATTTGACCAGGATGTATTGACGGCATTATATGGAGATAAGACAAGACTTGTGGATTATCGAAAATATAATTTGAGTGAAAGGATGATGAATTTTTACAATTTACGAAATCCAAGGAATAAGATGGATTTGGATTGGGTGAAACAAAATAGTGTAATTATTCATTATTGTGGAAAAATGAAACCTTGGAATGGAAGGTATATAGGTTGTTTAGATTGTTTTTATAGGGAGATAACAGGATGAGAGATCGGTTTTCAAATCGTTTAGGATTTATTTTAATTAGTGCAGGATGCGCCATTGGAATTGGTAATGTTTGGCGCTTTCCATATATTGTAGGACAATATGGAGGAGCTGCTTTTGTCTTAATTTATTTATTTTTTCTAGTCATATTAGGATTGCCCGTTATGGTTATGGAGTATTCGGTAGGTCGTGCGAGTCAAAAAAGTGCTGCCTTATCTTTTGATGTATTAGAGCCAAAAGGTACGAAGTGGCATTTTATGAAATATGTGGCCATGGCTGGTAACTATATATTGATGATGTTTTATACATCTGTATGTGGTTGGTTATTCTATTATTTTTATAAGATGTTGATAGGGGATTTTAATGGCTTAAACGCAAGTCAAATTAATGGTGAGTTTGGTTTGATGTTGTCCAATCCTTTGATTCAGGTTGGCATGATGTTTCTAGTTGTATGTATTGGCTTTTTCATTTGTTCAAAAGGTTTGCAGAATGGTGTTGAAAAAGTATCCAAGTATATGATGTTGTGCTTATTGGCATTGATGCTTGTATTGGCCATTCGTTCACTTATTTTGCCAGGAGCCATGGCTGGTGTTAAATTTTATTTATTGCCTGATTTTTCAAAGATGCAAAATGCATCGGAAGTCGTATTTGCGGCTATGGGACAAGCTTTCTTTACTTTGAGTTTAGGCATTGGTGCCATTGCGATATTTGGTAGCTATATTGATAAAAGTAAGAAATTAACTTCAGAAGCCATTACAGTAGTATGTTTAGATACATTTGTCGCATTGGTTGCAGGCTTTATTGTGATACCGGCATGTTTTGCGTATAATGTGGATCCTGGTCAAGGTCCTGGATTGATTTTTCAGACATTACCTAATATCTTTGCGAATATGCAGTTTGGAAATGTATGGGGTGCTTTGTTCTTCTTGTTTTTGAGTTTTGCGGCGTTAACTACAATTATTGCGGTATTTGAAAATATTATCACTATGACAATGGAATGGACAGGCTGGTCCCATTCAAAAACAATCAAAGTAAGTTTTGTACTTGTCTTTGTGCTATCTTTACCTTGTGCATTGGGATTTAATGTGTTGTCTTTTATTCAACCATTAGGCGCAGGTTCAACGATTCAGGATTTAGAAGATTTTATTGTATCAAATAATTTATTGCCTTTAGGCTCGTTATGTTACGTTTTGTTTTGTACATCTAAATATGGATGGGGATTTAAAAACTTTTTAAAGGAAGCCAATTGTGGTGAGGGAATCTCTTTTCCTAAACAAGTAGGTTTCTATGTTTCATATATCATTCCTGTTATTATTTTGGTAATATTTATACAGGGATATATCTCTAAATTTTTGTAGGAGGAGCCATTATGATAAAAAAAAGAAAAGTAGTGATTGTTGGTGCAGGAAATGTAGGTGCGAGTACAGCTTTCTGCATGATCAACCAAGGGATTTGTGATGAAATTGTTTTAATTGATATGAATACGGAAAGAGCCAAAGGTGAGACTTTGGATATGATTCATAGTATTGCCTTTATGAATCGTAATATGCAGATTAAATTGGGGGATTATACAGATTGTAAAGATGCTGATGTTTTAGTCATTACAGCAAGTGCTCCAATGGGCAAGGAAAATGATCGCTTAGTGGCTTTAAAATCAAGTTCTAAGATCGTGACTAGCATTGTATCGAGTGCTATGGAAAATGGTTTTGATGGCTTTATTGTTGTTGTATCGAATCCAGTGGATATTATGACGTATGTGGCTTATAAAGTTTCTGGTTTACCAGCTAATCAAATCATTGGATCGGGTACATTATTGGATTCAGCACGTTTACAATGTCATATTGCCGATTGCATTGATGTAGATACAAAGAGTATTCATGCGTATGTTTTAGGTGAACATGGAGATAGTGAAATGATTCCATGGAGTACAGTTCGTGTTGGTGGTAAAGATATTTATCAAATCATTAAAGACAATCCAACTCGTATGAATGAGGGAATGTTTGATAGTATTCATGAAGCGGTAAAGAAAGATGGTTGGGAAATCTTTAATCGTAAAGGAAATACTTGTTATGGTATTGCAGCAAGTACAACACGTATTGTTCGTGCATTGATGTTTAATGAATCGGTAGTTCTTCCAGTTTCTACTTATTTAGATGGTCAATATGGACAAGATGGAGTATTCACTAGTGTTCCAGCTATTTTAGATGCGACAGGCGTCAAAGAGGTTGTTGAGATTGAAATGACAAAAGAAGAAAAAGAACAATTTGATTCTTCTTGTAGCCATCTACAAAGTTTTTACAAGGAAGTTTAAACTTCCTTTTCTTTTAGTAACATAGGAGGTGTTAGGGTTGGCACAAGGACAAAAATTAATGACATCGGGATCGATTCCTAAGCAGATGGTTTTCTTTGCGTTACCTATATTATTAGGGAACTTATTTCAACAGTTATACAATACGGTAGATTCATTGATTGTTGGAAACTTTTTAGGAAGTCAGGCACTTGCAGCTGTGAGTTCAAGTGGAAACATTATATTTTTAATGATTGGTTTTTTTAATGGAGTTGCGATTGGTGCAGGAGTAGTTATATCGCGCTATTTTGGTGCAAGAGAAATAGAACGTATGCAGAAGGCAATTCATACAACGGTAGCGTTTGGGTTGATTGTAAGTTTTTTTATGACACTTATAGGCATTTTTTTTACGCCTACATTACTTCGCTGGATGTCAACGCCAGAAAGTGTTATGGATGCTTCTGTAACGTATTTTAAAATATACTTTTTGGGTTCTTTTGGATCGATTATGTATAATTTTTTTGTAGGTATTTTACAGGCTGTAGGAGATAGTAAGCACTCCCTTTATTATTTGATTGTTTCTAGTGTTGTAAATATTGTATTGGATTTATTTTTTATTGCCATTCTTAAAATGGGAGTAGGATCTGCGGCTATAGCTACAATCATCTCACAGTATATTTCAGCGGGCCTATGTCTATATTTATTGTTGACGACAAAGGGAACACATCGTATTGTTCTTTCTGAGATAAAGATTCATAAAGAACTTCTAGGGGAAATCTTAAAGTATGGTTTGCCTAGTGGGTTTCAAAATTCCATTATTGGACTAGCTAATGTAGTTGTTCAATCGAATATCAACTCTTTTGGAGATATGGCTATGGCGGGATGTGGAGCTTATTCAAAGATTGAAGGTTTTGCGTTCTTACCAATTACTAGTTTTACAATGGCACTGACGACATTTGTTGGACAAAACTTAGGAGCAAGGCAATATGATCGTGTTTTAAAGGGTGCTAAGTTTGGTATGATTTGTTCGATGACTTTGGCAGAAATGATTGGTGTGATTATTTTTGTGTTCGGTTCACAATTTATTGCAGCCTTTGATGCGACACCAGAGGTTATTCGGTTTGGTACATTACGAGGACAGACAAGTGCATTTTTCTTTTGTTTATTAGCTTATTCACATTGTGTGTCGGCTATTTTAAGAGGGGCAGGAAAGTCAATGGTTCCGATGATTGTTATGATGGTTTGTTGGTGTTTCGTGCGTGTTGCAGGTCTTACAATCATGAATGCTTTAGTGCATAATATTTGGTGTATATATTGGATCTATCCAGTTACTTGGTCTTTATCAAGTATTACTTTCTTTCTTTATTATCATAGAATAGATTGGCTTCACGCATAAATTTGACAACGGGATTTAATAAGTGATAGACTTATACCGAGGTAGATAACTATGAAATCAATGTTAGAAGAATTAAAAGATGTAAAAATTAAAAAGCATACAGTTACATCTATTGAATATGATTGCAAGTCTGAAGAAAAAGAGGACGAAGTATTTGACCAAGTTCATAATATTGTCACAAATCATTTAGATGACTTCGCAAAGATTACTTTTGATGTGGAAGCAGATCACAAAGTAAAAGTAGAAATTAGTGAAAACTAGTTGGACCATTTAAAAAATGGTCTTTTTTTTGTTTTTGTATAGTTTTGATAATTATATATTTGATACAATGAAATCAAGAAAGAAATGTAGGTACTATAATATGATAATTAAAAAAATTACATCAAAGCAAGATGGATTAAAGTTAGAGATTGCGATCATGGAGTGTGATAATCCAAAAGGAATCGTACAGTTTTCACATGGAATGGCGGAGCATAAAGAGCGTTATTTTGATTTTATGCAGTATTTAAATGAAAGAGGCTATATTTGTGTGATTCATGATCATAGAGGGCATGGTGGTAGTGTAAAATCAAAGAATGATTATGGATATTTCTATACTGAAAATGCCGATTATATTGTGGATGATTTATTTCAAGTCACGGAGTATGTGTGTGATATGTATCCTGGATTAGAGGTTACTTTATTTAGTCATAGTATGGGGACTTTAGTAGCTCGTTGTTACTTAAAAAAATATGATGGATATATTAATCGCTTGATTTTGTGTGGTCCTCCAACAGAAAATTCGGCTGCTAGTCTTGGTTTGGCATTAGCAAAAATAATAAAGCCTTTCTACAAGGACAAGAAAGGCAATGGACTATTGAATAAGATGGCTTTTGCGGGGTATGAATTAGAAAATCGTTGGTTGAGTAAAAATTCAGAGAATGTGGATCAGTATGAAGCGGATGAATTGTGTGGCTTTTTATTTACGACAAATGGTTTTATAAACTTATTTCAATTGATGGTGAAAGCATTTGATAAAAAGGATTGGAAGGTAACGAATAGTGAATTGCCAATCTTGATGATTGCAGGTCAAGAAGATCCGGTCATTCAGGGTAAAGATAAGTTTGAACAGTTGAAACAATTTTTAGTGAGTGTTGGATATAAGAATGTTTCTAGTAAATTATATCCGACTTTAAAGCATGAAATCTTAAATGAAAAAGAGAATCAAATGATTTATGAAGATGTATATGTGTTTATAAATGATGCCAAGGAGTAATTCCTTGGCGTTTTAAATATAAAAAAACTCGCATTTGCGAGTAGATGTTTTACATGGAGCAGGTGATGAGAATCGAACTCACGTAGTCAGCTTGGAAGGCTGAAGTTCTACCATTGAACTACACCTGCATAATATAAGTGGTGACCCGTGGGCGATTCGAACGCCCGACCCTTTGATTAAAAGTCAAATGCTCTACCATCTGAGCTAACGGGTCACAAGTGGTGCCGACTATAGGAATTGAACCCACAACCTACTGATTACAAGTCAGTTGCTCTACCAATTGAGCTAAGTCGGCATTCATGGTGGAGGTTAACGGGCTCGAACCGCTGACCCTCTGCTTGTAAGGCAGATGCTCTCCCAACTGAGCTAAACCTCCGTAAGTGCCTATTTATAATAGCACTGAGTTAAAATAAATGCAAGCACTTTTTGTAAAAATTATTTGAATTTGAAATTTGTTTAAAATCATAGCTAAAAGAATGGATAAAACGACAATGATCAATGTTTCTTTTGTGCCTTTATATAGGATTACAACTAAAAATACATAGAGTAAGAAGTTCAATATAGTTGTACTTGATATTGTATTCTCTGTATATGTGAAGCATGTGCTAAATAGAATGGCTAAAAGAATGGTTGAAAGAATCCATCCTTTTGTGTCTTTTCGATTGGCTGACCATACTAAATATGCAAAGATTGCCCAGATTAGTGTGAATACAAACCATGTTAGAAACATTTCTTTTGGCATGGCATGGGTAAGAATTTTTGAAAATAGACAATAACTTACAAAACAAACGATGTTGAATAGTGTTGTATTTAATGTTGCTGTTTTTTCAGAATGTGAATATAGGGCTATGATACTATTTATAAAAATCCATAGTGGTAAGTTTGATAGTAATTTAGTTGGATCAAAATATACTACAAATGGTTTAATATATTCTATATTTATAGGTATAAAAGATAAGAATGCCAATACGATTGCCGTTAGGATGATAGAAATAGTGAAGATCCAATTGTTGTTATTTGTTCTTTTCATTTTGATTTACCCTTTTTGAATAGATGATCGCAATAAATAAAAACAAGATACCTATATATAGGAACGCATGTGTAAGATTATAGGCAAATATAAATAAGCAAATAGCTGCGATTAGATATAAGATCGATGATACGATATTTTTGTTCATAAATGGTTCTCCTTTTGAAATGAATTATATCACACAAAAAGAAAAACTCCCATTGGGAGCTTTTGAAACAGCAATAAGAGAAAAGTGAAATAAGAATATGAATTGTGTCTTGCTGGTTTGTGGTTTAATATTAAATGATTTTTCTTAAATTTAACTTAATCGTCCATACGAGATAATAGAATCATGAGTCCAGCTGAAACGGTGTTTAATGGATCGTCTGTGACAAAGATTGGACATCCTATAGTATTTTGTAGATAGGTTGGAAGCCCATTTAGTAACATGGATCCTCCACAACATATAATTCCTCTCGTTTTTACGTCTTGTTGCGTTGTGATTGGTAAGTTTGATAAAAATTGTAGGATCCAATTTGCCCATTGTTGTACGAGTGGGGTTAGAACGCCAACAATCTGATTTTCATTGATGATAATCGATTTTAATACGTGACTGTTTTTATCCATACCAACAATTTCAAGACTTTTTGGATTTTGTTGAATATTGACTTGGCCAAGTTTTCGTTTAATTTTTTCAATTTGTTTATTAGAAACATTGATATTGTATGAATTGGTTAGCCAGTTTTTCAAGGCTATATTGATTGTGATGCCTGATACGTTACAACGAGCTTTCTTTTCCATTTTGCCATTTAAGAATAGGGCAATATCACAATTGGATGATCCAATGTTCAATACGCAGCTTGCGACGGGTAAGAAAAGATCAAGCTTAGCTCCGATTGCCGCAATCCAGATTTCTTGCTCAAAATAAACACGATACGCTCCTAGGTCTTCTAAATGTTCTTTTAGTATTTGACATGATTTTTCACTAAAACTTGTTGGGTAGCTTACCAATAGAATGGTTTTTTGGAACATTTTAAAAGCTTTGTGTTCATATAATAATTGTTCTAATAAAATGTCGAGAGCATCAAAGTTGATTGGATTCTCGCGTAAAGGGGATATGATTCTAACATTTGAATCTGTAGAACCAATCATATCTTTGGCGTCTTCGCCTATGCCTAACACATGGTTTTGATTATCAAGCGCAACCATGCATGGCTCATTATAAAGTAATCCATCTTCTTGGGTACATAAGCGTATATAGTTTGTACCTAAATCTATTCCCATTCGAATCATACGATTCCTCCTAATAATATATGCCTTTATTTTACACCAGGTTAAATTGTGATACAATATGCATGCATTCCTACGTATATAAATGAATAATATTGAAATTAATAATATAAAAGAAACAGCACTCTTGGTTATATTGGATTCTGTTGAATTGGAAAAAACAATGTCGCACCATGACTTGTTTTTATTGTGGAGTAAGGCATTTGAGAATGTGGGTATACCTATATATATTGTTTTTCCAGATGACGTTATGGAGTTGAAAAAATTTTATCGGTTTTATAATACAGATATTCATTACATTTCAGATGTAGATCTAATCGAGAGATTAGATTGTGTTCAAGAAAAGGTGGTTTTTGGAAAAAAGTACAGAGTAATTTTACCGAAAATGTATGTGGTTCATGATAAAAAATTGGTAAATGAACAAAAAAGAATAAATAATAAAATGATAAAAAAGCTTTATATAAGGGCTTTAGAACTAAAGTTTGAAAATTTTATAAAAAAAATTAAAAATTCCGTTGACATCCCTAACAACCTTTGGTAATATGAATGAGCGCAAACGAGTTTGCGGCGAAAAAAACATGGAGGTTTAGCTCAGTTGGGAGAGCATCTGCCTTACAAGCAGAGGGTCAGCGGT
>OIZP01000042.1_pt1 | contig 87873 bp, 123 predicted proteins | sample 1588531 | NCBI WGS metagenome assembly OIZP01 (sample SAMN03283283) | human gut metagenome | biome: human-associated habitat; material: feces | host: Homo sapiens | place: Peru | collected 2012
TAGGCCCAATCATGAGCATATTTGATTTCTCTATCTCAATCTCATCCATTGTTCCGGTTGCCACACGTTTATAATGATTATATACCGCTACAGAGATTGCTTTCTTTGCATACTCCTGTCCGACAATATATTCATCCAGACGGGCTTTGATCTTATGAGGCGCCGGAATCTTTTTAATATCCAGCTGTTTGAATTCTTTCGGTTTTTTCTTCTTCTGTTTGATCTTCTGTGCCTTTGGCTGCAGATTATCAAGATCCGAAAGGTTCAAAAACTGTACGCCCGGAATGTTCATCATCTTGCTCAGATCCATCGAACTATTGTTCATCATATCAAAGCTTCTCTGCATACAGTCCGGACACACCGCGATATTATTCGGAAGTTCAACCATCTTTCCCGTCACACTCTCCGGGCGATGACAAATAAAACATATTCTCTCATATCCGTCATCATCTTTTTCAGAATGGTCAGAAGTGGTCACTTCTTTTTTTTCTTCTTCCCTGCCAGTGTCCTGTCTGTTGTCTTCCTTGTTTGTCTCTTCTTCATCTACAATGATAAAATCATTTTCTGACATAGGTTGTCCCTTTCTATCGTATGAACATCGCATCCCGTATGATTACGGGTGTACCACCATTTCTAACATTTGTTAGATTTTTACTGGTTCTCGGAATGCTCATATGTATTCTCTCCAGTCATCATTACGGTTCCTTTTGATTCTTCGATGCACTCCTCATTATCAAGTGTACCGTAGGTTGCTACTGCTGGTGTACTTCCCTGGAACTGCAATCCGGATCCGTTACCGAAGTCGATCGTTACCCAGTTGTAACCGCTATCCTGGACTTTCTGATCGCAAAATTCATCGTACTGTTCCATCGTAACTTTTTTCATTGTCTCCAATGGAACTGTGATATAGGCGTATTCGCCCAACTTCTCTGTCTTAGTTCCGTTCATTACATCGCCTACGATTACCTCTGCATCCAGAAGTGGGTTTCCGGTCTTGCTTTCTTCTGATTCTAAAACGTTTTCCCGGCTTTCGGTATCATTTTTATCCGTTTCGGTCACGTTTTTATCCTTTTTGCTATCATTTTTATCAGAATCGTTTATGCTTTCCTGCTTCTGAGCATCCTTCATACCGTCTTTCACTCCATCTGAAAAACCGCATCCGGTCATTCCTGCAACCAGCATACATGATAACATTGCTGCTAAGATTCTTTTACTCATTTTCTTTCCTTTCCGGTGCATCCTGACTGAAATTATACCACCTTGATCTCTGGGTTGTCTACCACATTTCCCAACAAAAGTGCGTATTCCTTTGTCGGACCGAGCGGCATTGCATCGTCTGTGGTGTTCGACACCATATAAAAGCCAACAGTTTCCATGTATTCCTTATCGTTCGGGCAATATGCGGCGTATTTGCCGTAGCAGATCTCCATTCGGACTGTTCTATGCTCCGGATTGTAGATCACATCACCCTCAAACAGCCTTTCCCCGGTCATATCTTCCACACAAGCGAATCTCTGGATCGTTTCTGGGATCACTTCCATCGCCCTGAGAATCAGATACCCGTTTTCCTCCGAATAGCCATCCTGCATCAGCATGAATGATTTGCCATTTTCCACGCACACTACGTTTCCAATGTGCCACGTTCCAGACATATCTCCCATAAGTTTTGCCCGGCAGATTCCGGAAGATCCATTGTAATTGTATTCATGCAGAACTTTATTCTCCCATAATGCCTCTTTGAGCTTCCTTCTTGCCTCTGTGAGCCTCTTTCGCTCGCTGTCCATTCTTCCGTTCACATGTCCGATGAAATCTGCCATCATCCGCATTGTGTCCTTGCAAAACTCCTCATTGATGATATATTCTTCATGCGTATACTCATGGAGGAAGGCGTCAATACGCCTCCTCAACTCATTTTTATTTCTGATGTCCATTCTGCACCTCCTCGAATCTGTACTCCTGGTCTGCATCCGGGTATTTCTTCCGATCTACCTTACCGACAAACATTCCATAAGGTCTACTCCAGATAGCTCCGTCCTCGCATTTATAGACCACGTAGTATTGTCCTGGAGATTCCGTGTCCTGGCTGATCGCTATCACTTCAACGATTTTTCCTTTGAAATGTCTGTAGGTTTTCCCAACTTCCACTCTTCGATCTTCTCGCACCGGATATTTGTCATGGAAATACTTCTCGCACTCTGCCAGGTCGCAGTTTTCATAGTTCAGCGGATTTTCATCTGTCCAATCCGGTATATCAGCCTCTTTGACGTGTACATGCTGTCCGAACGTGTCATTCAAATGCCTCAATTCCTCCAATATCCAGTCTGCATCATTTTCTCCATTCGGATCTACTAAATAACCACTTATCTTAAAAATTTTTCCGTCCATAATTTCCTACCTTTCTTGCAGATTCTTTTAATTGCGCTTTCTTCTTTTGCTCTCCCTGAGTGTTTTTCCTTCCATTCTCTCAGGTATTCCAACTGTTCCTGATCCTCTTTTTCTCTTTCATTCATCACTTATGTTCCCTATAACCTTCATTTCCAAGTTTTCTATATCATGTGCTGTAAGCGGCACGGCTCCGGTTGCATTGTCCGGATATCTTTCATAGAACCATCCAGATACCTTGTCAACTTCTTCCTCGCAAATATTGTCGTATATTGGCCTCTCTGCGAAAATTATCCTATTGAGCATGTTATCTTTTCCAAGGATCCGCACAACGTCATTTTCAAAGATCTTCTTTCCGGTTACGTCCGTGAATCCCGTATACTGGCATAAAGTTTTCGGTTCAATCGAAAACACCTTAAATGATCCAGGAGCGTAGCTTACCATCTTTGTAATGGATCCGTCCGTGCTGCAATAGTTCGGCAGCCCCTCCTCCCACTTTCCGGCGTCTGTTGATTTGGCTTTAAACAGAATTTTTCTTTGCATTATCACACCTCTTTCTCCTCTCTTTTATACGGTTTTTGCCATTTTAAGATATTCTTTTATACTTTCTCCATTATTCTTGTATAAAAAGTTTCCAAGACCTTCATTGAGCTTATCGCATACCTTCTGGCACTCCTCTTCCTCGTTAAACAAGATGCTTTTCACTTCATCACTAAGATTTTCTATCGCTTTCTTTTTCTTGTCATCCGTAAAGTTGTCACATACTGTACAAGTGTATAATTCATAATACGTGTCTTTCTCATTGTAGCTGTTTTCCTCGGAGTAATGAGCTGTTATCCTTCCGTCTCCGTACCTGTCATTAAACTCACTTAATATATATCTTTTTGGGTAATAATACCTTTTACTATCTGTCATACATCCGCACGAATCTTTTACAATCTTTCCTGATGGCAATTTAACCTCTACCTCTCGATTAGAATCGCACTTGTCACATTTCGGACCATATACATACTCCCAAGTAATCTTCCATTTTATGACCTTATGATCCTTCATAAGATCAGTAAGTCTCATTTTTTTGGCGTTGTACTCGGCATTACGAGCAATCCGGTCGCACTCGTCTTTCTTTTTCTCGTAATCCCTTTTTACCTCCTCAAAATGTTCCTTGATGCCCTGGAGCTTTTCGTTTTCTGCTCTTAATCTGTTCATTTCTTCCAGAATCTCTGATTTTACTGAACTTTTGATGGCTTCTTTCAGGGCGTCTATCTGCTCCTGGTACTCGCTTTCTGGGTAAAACTCTTCTTCCGGGTAATCGTAATACATGCTATTTCCTCCTCACATTCTTCATTTTCAGGATATAATACTCTTTCCCAGGAATAGCTCCCCACTCCGGCTTCCCTTCCCCGACTGTCAATTTGCAATCTGCCAGGAAACACGGGGCATCCGGAGCATATCCGTTCCGAAACTTCACGGTTCCAATATCCTGATCCACTGTTGCAGCCAGGTTCCGGAACTCGGAAACGCTTGCTTGATATTCCTGATTTTTCAGCATAGCGGCATTTCTGAATCTGGAATCATAGTACCGTTTTAATTCCCGGTACTCCTCTGTCTTTTCTCCGCTCAGGATCATATCAAACCACTTTTTTTCGATCGTCAATGTCAGCAACTTTTCCACCTCCCTTCACTTGTGGTCTATTTGGTGCATACACCCAGATCATTACCAGAGTGCAGATCCAACACATAGCATACTGCCAGCGGCTGATCTCTCCGTCTACCAGGATCTGTATTCCCACGATGAACCAGGGAATGCAGTTGAAATGCTTAAAAATCATACGTTTGATTCTTCTCATGTCCTCTACCTCACATTTAACTGATTGCTAACTGCTCTTTATACAGTTTCTGAAATACATCACGCTCCGCTTCCGCTCGGATCAGATCTTTCTCCAGCTCTTTGATCCTCTCTTTTTCAAAAAAACCTTCCGGTATCTGGATCGGAACTGGTTTCGCTGTTTCCAGGATCTGCATCGCTTTTTCTTCGATCGGATCCGGCTCTTTGAACGCCTCCGCCCACTCTTTCACATATTCAGACATCTTCATATTTCCACCAAGCCCGATGCTGACAGCAAGTGCCTTGTCGATCCGCTTCATTTCATCCATCGTGGCTTTTGCAAGATATTTTCCGATCCGCTTTTTATATACCGTCTCGATCTGCTCACATAAAGCTATGGAGGGAATCGGACTGCTCTTGATCCTAACGTGTGTCGGCATCAGTTTTTTCTCCCTGGATGTCAGGTACACTACTTCCACGATCGGAGCGTGTTTGTTTCCAACGTCATTACTTACTATGATTCCAGGTCTCGCCCCCCCCCTGTTCGCTTCCGGAGCTTTCGCCCTCATTGATAAAAAAGATCTCTCCTCTGTGATACTCATTCTCTGTGTGCATACTATTGTCCTCCTATAAAATCCCATATTGTCAGCTGTCCCTCACGGATCTTCGGCTCCAAATATTCAGATCCAAGAATTACTTCCAGCTTTTTCCGACTTTCTCTCAAATATTTGACGTAATATTCCGGATCCTGGCATCTTCGCATTACCACCAGATCGTCCCTCCGGATCGCATCTTCCATTCCCAGGACATAGCGTACTGGGTTCATGCACTGACTGGTTTCTTTGTCCAGGTCTCCGCTGAGTTTACTTCTTAGATACTTGAAGTCCTGATTCTCTTTCAGAACCTCCAGTGCAGCTTTTGTTCTGCTCCGGATCCCGTCCGGATCTGCCATGTAATTATTGTCTACTTCTTCCGGAATCTCCAGGCCGTACTCATCCGGGTAATATTCCGGATCCAGATCCGTTTCCACTCTGCTCCGGAGGTAGATAGCGCGGTTCCTGCATAAATTCATGTTTACTCCATCACTCCAGAACGGATCTGATCCGCCGTGTGCCCTCAAATACTCGTATCTTTCTAGGTTGTCCCGGATCTCTTTTCCTAACTGTTTACTCCGTTTCTTTTGATCCGGCGTTTTCATCGAATTTTTCATTGATTGCCTCCATGATCTTACCGATCCGAACCTCTCCGACCCCTTTTACGGATCTGATTACCGCCTCAATTTCCTTCACATCCAGAGCATTTACAGATGCTTTTCCGTCCTCCCATCCGCTTTTATAAATATCAGTGCAGAAATTCTCAAACTGCTGATGATCGTACTTTTTTACAGCCTTGTAAACTGCTCTGTTTACCAGGTATCTCTTATTCTGAATTTTCTTTGCCATAATCACACTGCCTCCACGTATGTAACTGTATTTGTCTTAAACCCGTTCTCTTTGCAGAAGTCCCGGAAGAGATCCGACAGCTCTTTGAGCGTTTTCACACTCTCGAACTGTGTTTCGTCCTCCATTCCATCGCTATTGATGAAGCCTATGTTGTACTTCTGGTTGTATCTAGAATAGCTTCCCTTTGCTGCTCCTCCTACCGTCATGACGCCTGCACCTCAGCTCCCAGTTCTTCGATAATTCTTCTCAGGGCATACTTTCCATTGGATGTGAGTTGTCTCTGCCATGCTCCCTGGGATGGAGCCCATCGGAAACCATTTGCTTTCAGAGTGCTTCTGATTGCCTCATCTGGCTTTCCATCGAACACGATCTGTATTCGCATCAGTTCTGTATTCTCAATTACCTTGAAATCGCCATAATCCGCCTCAGAGGTGCCTTTCTCTTTTGTTTTTTTCAGTTCATCAACTCTCTGCTGGCATCTCTTGATATTTGCCAGATTGTTTTGCAAAGCCCAGCTCGGATATGGAGATCTGTCATACCCGAACTGATCCATGGATCCCTGGAGCTTCTGGAGCTGTTTTTCTGTCAGGAGATCGCATCCCTCCAGCGTATGGTGCTTGCGGTAATACTTGTTGATCTCCTTCATGTTTTCCTGAACTTCCCTCAAACTGTCAATTTTCTCCTCCAGAGCTTCAATAGCGTTTTCGTCATCACTCTTGATAACCTCTTTTGAGTACAGAAGGTTATTCAGCTTTCCTCGGATCGACTGGCAGTAATTGTAGAACTCATGGTTTTTATCCCAGGCTTTGACCTGTTTCTCTTTCTTCTTTACCGGAAAGTTTCCGGCTCCGGAGATCATCACAGATGGACACATGCAGCCGATTCTTGCCTCCTCATTGAAATATTTTCCCAGGTTCTTTGCATATCTGGTTGCCAGTCTCCAGGCTCTTTCCCGGTATTCTTCTCCTCTTCTGGCAACTACTTCCTCCGCCAGATCATATACTTCGTTGACGTCCTCCTGGTATTCTTTGGTTCTGGATCCCAGCTGATACTCATTAAAAGACATCATATTCTGTGCTGTTCTGGCAGCCTCTTCATTGATTACTACAAATTCTCTTTCGCTCATGGTTTACTCCTCCTCAATCTCTTCTCTTACTTCACATCTTATTTCCGGTTTTGATTCATGGTTCAATCTGGAAAGGCTCCACCCTTCAGATACGTTGCTCATGGAGATATAGCCATTCGGTGTGATGTAGATATGCGCTCCTTCCGTCTGGATCTCTCTTTCATCGCCGAATTTTTTCAAAATATCTGCTACGATCGCAAGATGTGGAAAGCACTCAGCATACATCTGTTTAAAATCCTCTTTTTCTGCCTCCAGGCGTTCCATTTTTGACATTGTAATTTCCTGCATTTCCGCTTCCTCCTTATATTCCAGTGACACATGCCACCAATTATCTGTTAATTTGATATCTCTGATAATGGACTTCCGGATCTGTTCCATCGTTTTCATGCTTACGATCTCCCTGGAAGTAAATTCCAGTTTTTCGCTCAAGTCTCCGGTCATCATTTCGTAATGGATCTCTCGCTCGTCCTCCGGATCGGACTTACAGAAGTCCAGGAACTTCCTGCCGATCCATTTCTTTAAATCATCCACGCTTATTCCTCCTCGTAATCTTCATACTCGATCCCGGCGATCTCGCAGATGCTTTCATAGTCAGAACCATTTTCGTACATGTTCCGGATCGTTTGCCCGTGGATCGTGCCATCCCACATCCGGATCATATTTTCGATTGCCTCATTAAGTCTCTGATTGCTTCTATCTACCATCTTTTCCTCCTATCTATGAAGTCTCTTACTTCCTTCATTTCTTCATCGTTAAGATCTTCCAGGGTTGCTACTGTCATGCACTGAGTGTCGATCCTCGGAGAAACCTTCATCATCCGAAGGAATTTCACTCCGTTTGATTTTGAGTAATGAGCAACTGCTACAATCTGTTCTTTGTGAACCAATGGTGTATTGGCGTTCTCAATATCCTCGATAAAGTCATGAACTGTGAAATCGGCTGATAAGCAGCACCCATGGCTACTCAGGTGGTACTTTCCTTCTTCAACCATGAGTTCGCATCTGCTCGTCATTCCCTCCCACTTTGGATCTTTTCGATCCCAGGCAACTCTTACTCTGGATCCGATAATAAAGTTATCGCACTCCTTGTAAGGTTTGTTGTCCATATCCAGCCCGATCACTGGATATTTCCCTAAATTCATCGTGATACCGATTTCGTGTCTTTCTGTGATAATATTCATGCTTCTACCTCCTCAACTTTCTTGTAATCTTCCAGGATTCCCATAAGCGTTGCTTTCCCGATCCGGAACTTCTGTTTATGCCCACATCTGGTTCCCATATAATTGACAACTGTTCTTTCTGGAAGCTCATGCTTTATGTACTGGATCATGTAGTAATGACCGTCTCCGTGATGAACCACATCTATAAATTTGTGCTCGTTCCGGATATTCCGGAAGGTTGCTCTTTCTGTTCTGTTTGCTCTGGATCTCTTAATCATGTCCGCTTCCTCCTATTCCTCAACCTTTTTGATGTAGATGTATCTCTCGCCGTTTTCGTCCTCGTAGATGCCGTTGTACATGTTCCAGATTCTATCAGCTCCGGCTTCTGTGTAATGCTGTCCTCCGAACATTACGTTGTCGTTCTCGTCAACGATGATGTAATTTTCTTTGCTGGCTGCCTCTTTTCCCAGTCTGTCGATCGTCAGGATCAGGCTCTGTTTTGAGGTTCCGTATAACTTCTTTCTGTCAGCTCCCAGTTCCGCAGCCAGGTCTCTAAGTTCATTTGTGTTCATTTTTGATAAGCTCTTTCTCATATCTTTCTATCTCCATTTCCGTTTGTGTCGTTCATGTGTTTTCTGTTGATGCTTGAAGTATAGCGTACTATAGTGCGTTGTGTCAATACGAATATTGCAAAAAATTACAAAAAAATAAGAGGCATGCTTCCACGCCTCTGTTTTTCAGTGTTTTTACTTCTTTACAAATTCAATTTTATACCCCATTGCATCCAGAATGGCTTCCAGTTTTCCGTACAATGGTGCGTTTTCCTCGATTACACTATAAAATTCTGCCATATCAAAGTCCGGCTCTTCACCGTCCTTCCTGGAGATAACAGTTTCTCTACCAAGAGCTCCCATGATTGTTTTTACTGAATTGAAATTTGAATTGTTTCTTTTCAGGATATCAAAAACTCTCTGGCGGCTCCATTTTACTCTACTCGCCAACTCGCATTGTGTTATTCCTTCTTCTCTCATTATCTGCTTCACATATTCAGTCATATCCACGATAGCCGCCTCCTTCCATTTGCTATAGCATACTCCAGGAAGGATCAGCTTGTCAAGGCGTATATTACATTTCGGAGCAAATATCCAATCGTGCGTCATAATCGCATCTGGATCCGGACTTGTCGCACATCTGGCACAGCATTACTCTAGCTCCGCAGCGAGGGCAATAGGAAACTAAGCCCCACTCTGGATCCCAGGAAAACATGTTGTGTGTCTCACAGTACGGGCAAAACCCAGTTGTCAGAGAATCTTTGATGTCCTCCAACTCCTGGGCTGTCCTTCTCATGTTATTTTTTAGGTTCCTGTTCTCTGTCTCTCGCCTCCTGATGCGTTCATTCTGCCTTTTTAGCTTTTCCGATCGCTTTCGCAATCTTTTCTTCAAGATTATGTTTTCCACTTTTTTAATCATGCCTCAGAGCCTCCCTCCTGGTCGTCCTCGAATACATACTTCGCACCCGGAAGTGTAAATGCTCTCGGAGAAAACTCCGGGCCAGAAATAATCAGCCCCATTTCTCGCATTTCCTGCATGTAATGACACGTTGAGCTGGTAGACTTCAATCCGATCCCGTCTCCGATCTCACGGACGCTCGGTGGAAATCCCTTCTCACTCATGTATCGCTTACAGAAATTCAAAATATCTTTGTGACGTCTTTTTATTACCTTTTTCTCTACCATATGTTGTACCTCCAATCCGGATCCACTTTGTAAAATATTGCTATAAATGCTGGATCATATTCTGCCGACATCGGATATTCACCACGGATCCGGAATACTATTTCCTCGATGTCCGGCTCGTTCAGATCTTCCAGCTTGCAACCATATTCTTTTTCCAGATCATCTAGCTCGTCATCCAGGCTCAGGATCTGCCGCTCTGGTTCTGGTTTCCAGTCTTTCGGAACTCTCTCGTACTCCTCACGTCTCCGCTCCCAGTATTCATCCTCATTCGGTATGCTCCACATTTTATTTCTCCCTTACAGCTGTACTTTCCAGTCATCCCCGATCAAGTAGACATTACAGCTATGTCTCTTCATCCATTCCGCAACCTTCTTACTGCTCGTCATCCCTTCGCCATTGAATCTCAGACTGTCTAGCAGTAATCCCAATTCTGAACTCCGGTAATCATCATAATCAATCCCGACTGCTTCTAGGTCACTATCTGAGTTTATTTCCCGGTACTCTTTGATGATCGAATTGTAAATCTTTACAGTCCGCTCGGTATGCTTAAATTTCGCCATCTCTGCGCCTCCTACTCCTGATTGCAATAATCAATAAATGCTGCGATTGTCTCGTCTGCCTCGCAACGTGTATAAAATCTCTTTTTGCGGTTTTTCTTTCTCCATAGCGGTAACCCGTGCATTTTCCGCTGATTATTTGTCAGCAACATCGGTTTCATTTTCATTCGCATTCACCTTCTGTGCTTTCGATCGTATATCCGCACTCGCTGAAGTTTTCTTCTGCATATTCCTTTGCCTCTTCCCATGTTGGGAAGTCCTGCGGCATTTCATCCGCATCTTTTGGAAATACTGTGTGTATCATTTTAGCCCTCTTTCTCCGGAAGTTTCGCCGCCTCCGGTCGGCACTATATAATCAATCCAGAAGCAGTTCCTGGCTGATCGTGTACTGTTCCTGGAGCTTTTCAAAAGCTCTTTCGGTTACTGTGTATTCAAACCATCCAGCCATGTACTGATAGTTCGGTCTGAGGTTCTTCGCTTCTTTCACACCATCTTTTTTGATTCCTCTGCCTTTCAGCTCCAGCGGAGTGTTGATATGATAATGTCTGCCGTAATAGCTCCGCTCTGCTTCGATCTGGCACCTTGGCTTCTGCTCGCCCATTTCTGGAGTGTAGCAGTACAGCCCCGGTTTCTCCGGAATCACTGCCGGCTTTTCTTCCGGTCTTGCATTTTCCAGACGTCTTGTCCGGATCTGCTCCTGGAGCGTTTCAATCTCTCCAGGTTTGAAATTGCCCTCCTCATGGCAAACTGCCATGATCTCTGCATACTCCTCTACTACCTGGTTGTCAGATGCCAGATTGATAAGCTGTGTCAGGTTCAAAAAGATGTTGCTGTGTGTCTGTGGAAACTGAATAATTGTTGCTGCCATAATGTCTCTACCTCCCGATTATGCGTAAATGAATTTTCTGAGATCTTCGTCTCTGCAATCGCTATCTAACCATTTGTCGAACTGATCCGGAAATCTTTTCTCCAGTTCGTCCATGAACCATCCTCTCAGCGTGGATGTGTTTGGATCGGTCATGGTGGTTGTCATTTCCCACTGATCCAGAAGCTGTGCTGTTGTCAGGGATCTAACCAGGTTTTTTGCTCTCTTCTCCGGTGCTGCTTTGCTTTCCTCTTCGTCTATCAGCTCGATTTTATCCATCAGGGTTCTCCAGTAAAACACTCTGCCATCACTTGTTACAAGAAATTCTTTGTGAAGATTGCTGTTTTCTTCTTTCAGGTCATATGCTTTACATTCAACCACTTTTCCGTCGATGTATTCGTGTGTGGTATCTTCAAATTCCGCCTTTTCTTCCAGGTATGAAATAAACTCTCTGACTGTGAGCTTATCCATGAGCTTTTCTGTAGCAATCATAAAATTTACTCTGTATCTGTTAGCGTCCTCGTTTTTATATCTCATGGTGTTCCTCCTATCTTTCTTCGACTGATCCAATCTCAAGGTCATACGTTCTCGTCTCGGTATCTTTCATGTATCTTTCAAGTGATTTTCTCAATCTTGAAATAGCATCATCTTCGTCCTTGCCAGCGATTACTCTTGAATCAAGATCGCCTTTAATTTCCTCGTAGTCGTTAATCATCAGGTACTCGTTTATTCTGAAATAGATTTTATATTTTTTCATTTCGTTTCCTCTTTTCCGTTCGTGTGTTTGTTTTTCTTGATGCTTGAAGTATAGCGTACTATGGTGCGTTGTGTCAATACGAATATTGCAATTTGTGAAAAATATTTTTCAGGTGGATTTTGTGATGCTCACTGTAGCGTCACGAAAGAGAAAAGAAAGAAGCAAAGAAAAGAGAAAATATAATATTTATATATAATAAATAATATATATGTGATAAAAAATCACTGTAGCGTATACAGTGATAGTCACTGTGATAATCACTGTAGCAATCACTGTAGCAATCACTGTGATAATCACGGACTGTTTACATTATATAAGGAAGAAACACCTAACACTTGTTGAGAATACCTTTTTACCGGGATCAGGAAAATGCTCTTGCCGAGGATCCGGATCTGATGCTTTTTTGTCACTCGTGAAATGTCACTGTGACGTCACTGTGATAGTCACGGTATATGCTACAGTGAACGTCACATAACGCACTATGGTACTTTTCCACGCTTTCCACAGTGCGTTGTGGATAATGTACGTTTTCTGAACCTGTTTTTGTGCATTTCAACCATGCCGGGCTTCTGATCCGGATTTTGACCTTTTCCAGGAACAAACTCACTCGCCTGGAGGTGCCTAAAATGCCTCAGATCGCCTTTTTCTTCGCGGGCAATAATCAGATCCTAAAATTTATTTTCGTGCGAAATCAAAATTTTGCACAACTGAAGCTTTGCTGATTTGTGGAAAAACCACATTGACAAAAAGGTTGTTTACTGTATAGCCTTTTTCAGAATTTTACGAGATTTTCAGACAATAAAAATGCCCCAGGCATCCGAAGATACCCAGGGCGTGTGTGACATATTATTTCCTCGACCAAAAGGTTTGCTGTTACTTATGCGTTACAGACTTGGTTTGCTAGTTAAAAATTTACTCTTAGTTAAAAAGTGCGTACCAGGTATCGGCTCCGCACCATCCGTCAGCATCCAGACCATTCGCTTTCTGGAATGCTGTGATCGCCTCTACCAGCTTGCTTCCGCAGCTGGCATCCATGGCTCCGGTATAATATCCTTTTGCGGATAAAATGAACTGAGCTATGAATGTGAATGTACCGACCGTTCCACTGTGAACTCCGGCTTTTCCGGCTACTTCCTTGCATGAACCATAGAAATTCTTGTTTGTCGGAGTGAGCTTTGTTCCATACTTGCGGTTCATAAGATCTTTCCAGATCGCAAGGGCTCCCCATCTGGAAGCTGGACCGTAGGATCCATCCACCTCCAGTTTAGCTCCGCAGAACTGGATCAGCTTATTGCCGTAATTGCTATTCAACCATTGCTGGCCGTTCTTGATGTTCGCTGTCTTACTGTTTCCTCCGGAAATTGTTCCGGATCCGCTGTTTGTTGATCCTGAGCCAGATGTTCCGGCTCCTCCAGACTTAGAACCGTCCTGGACATTTGTTGCCGTATGATGGCTGTCGTTCAAAAGGATATCTCCGGCTAAAAGATAATCAGGACCAGTAAGATACTTCGATTCTGTCAATACCTGGAATCCAGCCGTCTTTGCTCCGGATCTCAGATTGCCAGTATATGTTGCGTTAATGTTTTTCAGTGCATCAATCCCCAGGAGATAACCAGCCGCTTTAATATTAGCGATCACTCCAGCGGAGCAATCCGCCTCGCAAGCGATTGTGATCTGGGAAGGATCGTAGTTACTTGCTTTCAGATGCTCCCAGTATGTGCCTCTCTGTCCCTGATCGTAACCGACCAAATCATTTTTAGCAGCTTTGATCCCAAGCTCCGCCAATTTCGCTCTGACTTTTGCATCCGGATGTCTCAGAACGCACTTCCAAGGTCTGTTATACCATGGAATCAAAGCCCATTCTGTCCCGGTCTGATCTCCAGCTTTTCCTCCTGAATACTTTCCGTTTTCATCATGTCCGCTGTTTGAAATTAAACTCATGTTTGTTTCCTCCTTTTCGATGTCTTTATAGATTTTCAGGTACTGCTCCCCGTAGGAAGCTCTTGCCTTTTTGACTTCTGATCCGGTATTTGCCGGAACCTCGAATTTTACCAGGAAGATATCTGACGCCTCCTGGACTGAGGTTGCCGTTTTCAATACCTGCAGAACACTCTTGTAGCTCTGCTGTAATTCTTTCAGCATGAACTCAACCTGAGTGTCCGGATCTCCGATCGACACGCCTTTTGATTTAACCAGATCGTACAGTCCTGCTTTTCTTCCGGCGGACGTCCACTGGCAAAAACCATAACCGTATTGTCTGGAATCTCCCAACGGATGTAAGAAAAGATCTCTCGAGATCTCTCCGTTGTCTACTGCCGTTGTGTACGTGTCATCGGTGTATTTGTAATTCAGCCTCTTCTCGCAGAGGTTCTCCAGATTACGGGGATTTGCCCCGGATTCTGCGTAAATATTCCCCATGGCTCCGCATGCTCCGTATATTGTGCATCCAGCAGCCATCAAACCATTAAATAATGCGTCTGTATAGGTGTTTCGTATAATTGCCATAACTTCCTCCAACGTAAAAGAGTGGGGATTTCTCCCCACCCAGTTATAAGTACGTGTCCTCTTCTGGATCCAACTTTTCGTCCTCCTCCGGATGCAACTGCCCCATTTTATCCATCAGGATAAATGTGAGCGGCAAAAATATTGCAAATAAAATTACAAGCGGCCAGAAGATCCCTGCCAAAAACATGAGAACCATTACCAACGGGTAGTTCGGTTCCCTCGGTTCGTAATACAAACCGTTATCCTGGCAATAAAGCTCTTCGTCCTCGTCCTCCATTCTGCATAGCGTCCCGATCGCCCAAATGTATACTGGCTGACTTAATAAGATTCCTAAAAGGTACACGAATAGGATTACATCCCACATATTACTCCCTCCCTTCTCTGAGAGTTATTTCTGGGAGCCGTTTACTCTTCCGTCATCCAGAAGATCTTTTACCCCCTCAAACCATTTATCAATAACCTTTATCATTGCTTCCTCGGTAACGAATACCTGGAGCCACTTAGGTAACAATCCTCTTGCCTGACTTACAACATACTTTAATTTCTGTTTGCCCTGACCAGATTCATTGTAGATGTGCTCTGCTTTTAAGATCAGCTGATATACATCCTGGCGGATTCCATCCAGCCCCTGCATCTTTGCATACTGGTAAGCTAAAACAATTGTGATGATTGCTAAGATCAGAAGAGCCACTGCAATTACTGGCAATGGGATCTGAGATAATACGTTTACTAATTCCATTCTTGTTTCCTCCATTTCTTTTCATGCCCTCTCAGGCTTCCGTACAGCCTCATGGGGCTTTGTTAATTGGTTACATGGTAATTTCCTTGCATAAACTACTATCATGCGGATTTGAGCCGATTAGTGCTTTTAGTTTCCGGTTATATGATTTACTCCCTGACGTGTCAGAAAGTTTTCCAAATCGTGCTTCGCTTCCTGCTCATAATCCAGGGCTTTGTGCATGTCCCCGTTACACTTAGCGTCCGGGATTCTCTGCAAAGCTCTTGCCGTAGCTTCTGACAATGCAAGGGCTCCGTCCAGAGCTTTTACTGTCATGTACTGGAGCTCTTCCCTGTTTTCTTCTTTGGCGTCCTGCTCTCTCTGTCGGTTTAGCCTTTCCTCTTTCTCAGCTTCTGCTCTTACCTGGATTTTTCTTTCGATCAACCAAAAACAAAAAGCTGTGATCGCTGATGGAACTCCGGCAGCTATCAATAAGTCCATTGGATCTGTGTCTCCTTTCTCCTGTTACTTCGGAACTTGCGAGCTAATTCGTTTTCCGGGCTGTGCTCGTATCTGCATATGCAACACCTCCTTCACTGCTAATTGCTATCTCATCATCATCGCAATCTGCATACCTCCGGCATGCGTACTCGATAACGTCAAGATCTGCTTCGATCTCCTCCAGACTTTTAGTTGGCGTCCCTTTTATCAGGAAGATTAGATCATAGATTGCCGACCATAATTTGGAGATAATCTGTAACTTTGTCATTTATCGCCCTTCCTTTTCCTGAAAAGATGATAGTGAGGTTTCTCTTCGCCAAATAAAAGCCACCGGATCAGATCATCCAGGAAGATCCCGAATGCTGATAAAAAGAACCACAGCAGCGTAAATTGCGGACATATCTGACCGAGTATATTTCCGGGCATGTTACTGTAATCCCACATATTCAGTCCCAACCATACATTCAGGATCAACCCGGAAATGAACTCAATCACTGTGATCCCGGATGCAGCTATCAACTGCTGGAGAACCAACGGCATACATCGTGATCTCTCGTTAATCACTCCGCAAATGATGAAGCATAAGCCTCCGCACACTGCCATTGCCGGAAATGAATATCCCCGGAAGATCACTTCCAGGGAATAATAAAAAACTCCTCCGATCAGGAAGAGCGTCAGGTACTTTATAAATTTCTTCACTATGCAATACCTCCGGATGCAATGATCTTCATGTAATCTTTCAGAACTTCATTCTGGAACTCCTCCGGAACTTTCGCTCCCCACTGGATCTGATCCAGATCTCCAGGCTTCGTTACTGACTTGATCCACATATTCAGAGCATTGCAATACGTTGTGTTATAAGACACATAGAACATTGCTTTGTTGACGATGTTCTGCATATCCTCAGCTGAGAAATACTTGCAAGGCTGTCCGTCCTCATGGTATTCCAGTTTTTCCTCCCCGGCCAGTAGCTGCATTTTTTTACCAAACAAATTGATCTGATCCTTTTCTGTCAGGCTGAAATGTTCCACTCCGGAAGATGTACTCACATCTACTCCGGCATAGATCGTCTGTTCACATGCAGATGCGATTTCCTGGTATTTCGCCTTTCTGGCATCCTCCAGGCTCAGATCTTCTACGCTGGAAGGATCCGGAACCTCCTCAGCTTTCGCAAACCAGTAATCAAAATCAGATTCGATCTCTTCCTTGGTTACTTCGCCCTGGTAATGGAACTGGATCTCGTCACACTCCCACACCTTGTACTTATTCTTTTTCCCGTCCTGGATGTCCTCTTTATCAACCAGCTCAATATTTTTACGCATGATAACGTCTGTTCCGGAAAATACCGGATAGATCTCAATCGCTGAGGGCTGTGATAAGTAAGATTCTCTTCTCATTTTCTACTTCCTTTCCGTGCTTGCTCGCACTGTATGCACATTTTTTAAGTAACTTTTCAAAATTATATTTTTCCACGAATTTCTGGCTGTTGCTGTACTTGATCCAGCCCTTATAAGCGGTTATCCGGCAGGCTCGCCACCATGGAACATAGCCTCTCTCTTTAAGGTCTTTCCAAGCTCTCAATGTCTGCCTGCGAATCCGGCGGAATATCCTTCCTCTAACGATTGTATATTTTCTCCGGATCACATATCCCATCATATCAATGCCTGGCGTTCGTTTCTTACTTCCGTTTTGTCTCTCTTTCTGGTTTTCTTTTTCTTCTTCCAAGGATACTACCGGATAGAACTGCCAGATATTCTTGATTTTCAAACCTAATCGGTCTTCCGCCCATGAGGTTGCTTTCTTCATTGCTTTCTTGAGTTTTGACAAGTCTCCGTAAACCGTAAAATCGTCTGCGTAACATACGACCGCGTATACAAGCCGTTTTCTCTTGCCCCTTCTGATCTGGCACTGCTCATAGAGATATCTTAGAATATAGGACATCACATAGTTAAATAACCATGCAGGTAAATATCCACCGATGCAGAGATGATTTCCAGGATAATTGCCCATCAGCTCAGACAGAAACCATAGCAGCACTTTATTCTTGCCTATATCCCTTCTCAGCATTTCCATGACAACCGGAACTGTGACCGAAGGATAAGCTTTTGTTACATCTCCTTTGATAGCTGTAATCTTTTGGACTTTGAATCTTCTCCGGAGTAATCGTTCTATCTTCCGTTTCCCGGCAATACCGCCTCTCTTCGGAATACTTCCGTATTGGATTTGCATGATCTTCGCGCGGAATAAAGGTTTCAGTGCATGAACCGCAATATATTCATATGCTTGCTGTTCCGGTGTTTCCTGGCAAATGTCTCTTACCTTGTGTGTCAGACCATCCATTCTCTGAAATTGTATTATTGGTTTCAATTGTAGATCTCTGTCAATAATTCTCTGCGTGAGCACCTTTGCGATCATCTGTTCTGCCGCAAGGATTCTCTCTGTTCTTCCATCCAGAAGATCTTGTGCGATCTCCTGTCTTGTTATTGTTCCAGTGGTACATAAGAATCTCTGAAAATCATGTCTGCTTTTCTTATTTCTGAAGCAATCTAAGACAGCTATCTCGTTGTATTTCCAGTCCTCTATGTCCACCTGTGATGGTTTACAATATGTTTTCATGTATCTTCTTTCATCTGGTTGCTTCCGTGGCTTTCCCCGCAGGTACTAGCCTCGCTGGTTTCAAGCTATTTTCGCACATAAGCGAGGATTATACGGTGCAATGATTGTCATTGCTATATAATACACCAGTTGCTCCAGGAGCTCCGTTCCAATTGCCGTTACTGACCCAAATGTTCGAATGGCGGCAGGCGATACCGTCATTACCACCGTCGTTCAAGTTACCGAAGACCCAAGACGCACGAACGCCAGAAGCCGCAGGATTGCAATTGAAGCCAGCCCCAAGACACCGCATAACCCTGTTTTTTATTTTATTGCAATAAGATAAAAGGGGCTTGCTGCCCCTCTCGTTTCACGATTCACCCCGCATTAGCCCTCGCTACCAGGTGCTCCAGGAGCTCCGTCCCAACTGCCGTAACTGACCCAAAGGTACGAATGGAGGCAGGCGATACCGACATTACCACCGTCGTACAAGTTACCGAAGACCCAAGACGCACGAACGCCAGAAGCCGCAGGATTGCAAAAGAAGCCAGCCCCAACTCCAACGCCGCTACCGCTTGCGTCTACACCATCTGGCCATAAAGCATCTTTGCAGATTGCATTATCTGGAATGTATTTCCAGGACCAGTTTGGTGTATCTGGTGGCAATACTATCGTTGGTACATCCAACTTGATGTAATTTGCGTCAATAGCGTTTCCGCATTTGGTCTGATCGTAACACTTATACAGGTCGAAAGTATAATTTTCCTCCTCATCTTTTCCCCACTGGCACAGTTCATCCGCAATAATCATGTAGGCTCCATTCATAAATTCAACGCCCTGAATCATTGCAGGCTCTTTGCCGGAAGTCGGATTATAGCGGCTGCCATCTCGGCCAAGCACATTATCGTTCCATCCGGACCAGTATGGCGAAGTTGATACATATGTACTATCTGCTGTTGTATCAAACGTCTTGCCAGCATTGTCTACATAGACCGCTGCGTAATCTGTGCCGTCAATCTGTACTGCTTTAATATCGGTAATCAGTACGCCATCACATACGGAATAGTTGTATGACTGATTTCTGTCTGTCGAATCGCCTTTCACGCCGATCATAACTGCAGAGCCTACGAAAAGGTTTGCCGCTTGAGTTGTAGTCAGAATCACACGCTCTACTCCGGTTTCGCTTACTGCCGCCGTGTACTGGAAATTGTAGTTTGTGCAGCCTTCGATCTTTCCGGAATTTCCTTTACGTCCATATTTCAGGCGTACCATTACGTCAAGAAATTTTACAAGGCTTCCTGATGCTCCAGCGTACTGCGGCCCTCTTGCTCTCCATTTCGTAAGGGAAACCTGATGTGATGTACGATTTAACGGTTTCAGACCGGTTCCGCAGGTGATTCTTCCATCTGCCCCGATTCCAGCGTAATATTTCGGATGTGCCATGTACTCATGTACTTTACCGGTTCGATCAGTTCCCTCTGGCCATCTCTTATAACCAGAAGCCGGGTGGCATCTGGTCTTCAGGTATTTATACTCTGCGTCCTGCCATTCGCGCTTCCAAGTGTTTTTCTGAAGTACCCAGCAAAGGTGTTCTCCGGATCTTACATCTGCGGTATCATCAATGTGCTCAACATAAAAGATTTCGTGAGATCCATCAGCATTTTTCTCTGCCGATACTTCGATACACCAGAACTGTGGAAGGTGTGCGAATGGATCTGATCCGGCCGTAGTTTCCGTGGACGGAGTACATACCAGCCCGGTAGAATCATCAGTCAACTCTCCAATCATGGATGTGCTTTTTGAATATAACGGCTGTTTCTCGCCATGTACTCGATCATCTTCAAGGACATTTCCGAACCATCGTTCAAGCATATCTGCTTTCGTGTAGATTTCGGGCTTATACTGAAATTTCCACCATTCTGCAAACAGGTCGTCTACTTCTGCTTTTGAGGTTGCTTTTGCAACTTTTTCTTTGTAATCAACGTCAGCCTGTCCTGCTGTGTAGTCTTTTAAGGCCGATGCAACATCATTTGCATTTTTTACAGCTTCAGCGCTTGCTTCTTCCCTTTTTGTTTCCGCTTCTATTCTTTTCGTCTCTGCGGTTTCTCTTTCGGATTCTTTCTCTACCCGTGTTTTTTCATTCGCCGTTCTGGTTTCTTCCGCTTTGTTTGCTGCTGCTGTTGCTTCTGTTGCATTCTTTGCTGCTGTATTTGCTGCTGCCGCTGCAGAATTTGCATTCGAAACTGTCTGTGCAATCTCTGTATTCAGATCTTTTGCGTCAGAAATGGTTTTATCAAGCGCATCCTTGATTTCCTTGACTTCTGCTTTTTCTCTTACAATTTCATCGTTTGTGTGATCTGTTATATCTTTTTTTGCCTTTTCCACGGATGTATTCTGCTGCGCCACGACTGTATTTACCGCCTGCTGCCGAGCCGTCTCAATATCCTTCTGTGCCTGTGTGACCGACTCGGACACCTGGGCATCAAAACCTGACACCTGGGCATCGACATTCTGTTCGGATTCCGCCGCAGCCTGTCTGGATGTTTCCGCAGCCTGGGCGTAGCCTGCGGCGCTGTCCCGGCTGTCCGAGGCTTCCTGTGCCGCCTCTACAGTATCGGAGTGCAACTGCTGCACATCTGTCTGAGCTGCTTCAATTTCCTGCTGCGACTGTTCTACAGCCGCGCGTGAGGCTTCTACCTGTTCCGCTTTGTCAACAACATCATCGTGCATGGCAATGTATTCCGGGGTGAGATCTCCCGGAAGTGTCAGTAACTGCCAGGTATCTGTGTTCTTCCCGTGCGCCGGCGCAATGCCGGTTGCTGTTCCATCTTCTACGCGGCATATATAAGAACCGCCTTTGTAATTTACGACATCGAGGTATTCATATGAGACTTCCGGATCGTACTCGTCTGCCGGGTGTGGAGATACATTGCCCAAGTCCGTTTCCTGATAGCTGTTTTCTGTATTGCTCATTATCTTCTCCTTTTCAGATCTTTATTCTGTATTTCAGACGGCTGCCTTTTCTGTAGAAGTGTACCTTGTCCACGGTTGGATCAGAATACATTTTCAGCCGGCCATTTACGACTTTAAAGGCTGCGAAAAAGACATTGCCGGTATCGCCCTTCAGATCTGCTTCTTTCCGCTGAACGTACTTGTCAATGTCTTTCTTTGCCTGTTCCGTCTTTCCCGGGACTTCCGCGGCGCTCCTTGCGGCCTGTTCTGCGTAGTATTTCGCATTATCCTGTGCCTGATCCGGATGATCTTCCCGGCCATGTGCCCAGGCTTCTGCATCTGCTGCCTGAGTGGATGCTTTTTTTTCTGATTCCTGTGCTCGCCGCTGGTATTCCGCCGTAGCTTCGACAGTATGATGAAACAGATCAATTTTTTCCGGGATTTCAAATCCTTCCGGAGCCTTTCGCTTATTGACTGTCATAAGGATTGTGTTCACTGTCTCACCTTCAGCTACATTTGACAGGTAGATGTAAGCGGTGATTGCCCTTCTCTGTTCCAGGGCGATGTTGGGGATATCTACGATAGATACTCCGTCTACCGTGGAACCAGTGATTACTTTTGCTTTTTCAATATCTTTCCAGGCAAAATGGACTTCAAACACTTCCGGAAGGTCTAAACCCTTAATTTGAATCTTCTGGCCGTAATCATGCTGCCAGAGTGCATCGTCAATCTCTATTTCTTCTCCCTTATGGGAGAATTCTGCAATCAGCATTTATTCACCTTCTTTCTTCTCCTTCTTTTCCTGCGCGGCCGCCATAGCGATTTCGCTACAGGCATCCTTACGTACATCTGCAAGAACTCCAGACAAGATCCCATCAAGAATTGTTGACGGAAGTCCTGTCTGGTTCTTGATCGTAATTACTGTACTCATCAATACACTTTTCGCATCTTCTATTACAAGAACAAGTGGCCTATCCATTTTTCTCAACCTCTCTGTATAATTTCTGAATCAACATTAGCATTGGAGGAATCAATGTTCTATAATTCCAGTCCTCTGCAAGTCCATCTTTTAGCTGCGCTCCCGCCGGAAATTTTTCCAGTACGTCTTCTGCGTAGAATCCCGGTATCGGCTTTCCTGTCATAGGATCTCCATCTCTTAAGTACCCCTCTTTATACTTAAACCACACCACTGGGATATCTAAAACTTTTTCTGCTTCTTCAATCGTCATCTCGGACACATGATCTTTATAACGTTTTGAAGAGCTTGATAAATAGCATACTTCCGCTCCGTCTGGCCCGAATACCAGATGCCCTCCTGAGCTTACATGCGTTACATTGAATATCTTAAAAAGCCCGGATCCATCAGTGAAAAGCTCACCGCTGGTCGCATTATAGACATGCATTCCGTTTCGCACTACCATTGCGCTGTCTGTATCCTGTGCTGATAAGGTTGCCCGTCCAATTTTGATCGTAGGTGAATTGATTTTTGCCGCATTGATGGTTCCCCCAGCAAGTGTAAGTCCAGAAGAAACGCTATAACGCATGTAGTTATCCGTATCCTTGCGGATCATAATGCCTGTCGTCCCCAGGTATACGCCTGCCGCAGTGGAGGTCAGAGAAGTGCACCCATTGTATATGCTTGTATTTCCGATTGTGAAACCACCAATTTTTGCTCCGATTGCTTTCAGATCGTCAACATCAATATACTTTCCTTTTACGTACAGCTGATTATTGTACATGTAGATTCCATCCATGGCCCCGTTGTCTGTCAGCATGTTCAAGACATCTGCTGCCGTGTAACTGTACAACACCTGTGGGCTATAGATGTACAGTATCGCTCCAGATGGAACGCTGCTCCAGCCACCTATTACAAAATTATTCCTTCCTTCTGTATTTGGCTCCGTTACCTTGACTGCGAATTTAAACTGTTTCCAGGCGGTTGTAACATTGCACTGATATTTTTCACGGTTAAGTGACACCGTAACTGTCCTTGCAGCGTTGCTTTTTAACCAGATCCGGATTTCGTACTGTCCAGCAGTGACAACCGGATTATTAACTGCGTACTTTGCTCCAAGAAAATTGTCGTTCGCAGTTCCCCTAAGCCTGACTGCATTCTTTCCGCCCTTCGGATCTGTCTGCGACTGTTCTACTGTTCCGCTCAGGTTCCAGTATGTTTTTGTGCTTTCTGCAGAAAAATCCGTGCCTTGAAGAAGGTTTGAGCTCTTGCTGTCTGCATAGATCTTTGCCGCTTCCAGAGCTGCTGCTGATTTTTCCTCTGCATAGTTTTCTGAAGCGGCCGCTGCCCCCGCAATGCTCAATGTCCGGAAGGATGCATCTATATTACCCTCGTCATCTATGATAAGCGTATTGGTACCGTCTTTCTGGGACACCGTAAGGCCTTTCGCATTGATATGTTTTCCTGTTATCATATCAGCTTCAATCCAGCCGGCATTGATGCCTATCGCATACAGGATGTTTAATACTGCATCGCCATTGCTATCAAATCCCGCTTTCCAGGTTTTTCCTCCATCCGTAGAAAGAAAAAATCCATCTGCTGTAGTTTTGTAAATCACTGTACTTTCTGACAGCTGAGGCTTATTATGTCTGTAAATAATTACGGATCCGTCCTCTTGCGGTTCTTCTGAAGCATAAAAGCCTAAAGTATTCGCTGCCAGTTCGTTCATCTGACTTAATTTTGTGTCATATGCCGATATATTGTTCTCGATTTCCGCCAATGACTGATCTACTTTTATTTGCGTTCCATCAGGATAGTTCTGATCCTGTTCTTCTACGCTTTTTGCTTTACATGAAAATTCTGTATTTTTATTAAAAGCAAATTCTACATCCGTTATTATCGATACATGTGCATTTCCTTTTGTGTCTTTGAACTGTACAGTGTCCCCGAACGTAGCGTAAACTATTGCAATGCTGGTTAAAGAGAACGGAAGGATTGTGAATCCGTTAAGGATCTTTCCAATTCTTGCAAGTGCATCTTTTTTGTTTGCGGCCACAAGCTGATTATCTTTCAGATCAAGTACATATCCTTCTTCTCCGTAAAAAGTATCATCACACTTTACTCCGGAGACCGTAATTGCGTCCAGATCATAGTTAACATTTTTCACCGCTGTAAGTTCATGATCCACTGCAGTAGTTGTAGATATTTCCTTAAATGTAACAATTCTCAGCAGATCATTTTCGTCAATTCTTGCGTTTCCACCTGCCAGAGCTGCCACCATGCCGATGACCGCTCTATAGGTTGTGCTCGTTGGCTTTTTCTTTACTTTAAAATCCGAATTTGTAAAGTTCGCATCCCCCAAAACAATTCCCGAACGCTGGCACGCTTCTCTCAGTACTTCTCCTGCCGAACACGGGAACGAAAGACTACTTTTATATGCCTTATCTGCCTTGCTCATAAGGTCCAGCAATGTAAGGTTTATTTTTGCTCCGGTTGTTGGTTTTTTCGAAACGATATAGGTTCCCTTTTTTATCGTTTCCAATTTATCCGACAGCTGAAGGTTTGCGTAAATAGCAAACCTGGCACGGTTAAACTGGTAATCAGAAAAACGATCATCATCATTTACCAGGCACAGACTTGCCGTTTTTTCAATCGCTATCCCAACAGGAAAATCTCCGGAATCCGCCGAATCTACAAATGAATTACCGGAAAGATAGAAATCTTTTTTTTCGAGTGAAAGTTTTGTTCCGTCTGTCAAAGTAACATCCGCTGTGACATAATAATGTCTGTTACTTTGCGTTTCTCTTTTCAGTTGTTCTGATACGGCAATCAAATTTTCATCACTCTCCTTATATTGATACTTAAATCGGTCCATATCTCTTCGTCTTCTTCCAAGGTCTGCGCCGCCATATTGTAATTTGATGCATAAAAGTCAGCGTCAATCCACTTATGTGGTACCGTAGGGTCTTTATGATGTACAGAAAATTTAGACTTATTAAGCATTGAATTAAGAATTACAGCAATTTCATCCCAAGTGAGGTCGTCCCAGGTGAGATCATATCCGGCAATCGTTCCCATAGGGGTGTTGTGCATTGTAAGTTCCTGATCTCTGTCAGAGTCTTCTGTTGACGTCGTTGAAAATACCGGTTTATATCCGGATGGGGCCGCGATTGCAACCCCATCGATCTTGAAACATTCCGCCATTTTTTATCATTCCTCCCCTAGCTTGAACGGATTTTTCCCACCGTTCCTGCTTCTTCGTAATTCTCCTTCTTCAAGAATAATATCCAACAGTCTTCTTCCGGAGGCTTCCACGGACACATTGTACGTATTTCCGTTCTGTCTCTGTGGTGTTTCTTCCCGGACGATCTTCCGGAGCAATGCTTCCGGAGTTTCGATATTGTTTCCCTGTTTCTGGTCGCCAAGGACTGCCAAAAACTCGCTACGCGGCGGGATGACTGCTCCGCTGGCCAAAAACGGCACCGGATTCACCCGTGGAAGGCTCATAGAAGAATTCCAATGAACGCTCTTACCGGTAGGTCCTGTTGCATTATAAGAGAACGAAAACGCACGTTCTACATCGGAAATGGCCCCGTTAATGTTACTAATCGTCTGGTTTATCCTTGTGATCATATTATTGAGGGTTCCGGCAATTCCGGCCGAACCAGTCGAAAAACCTTCAGACAGCTTATTTCCCATCCTGGTTCCGGCCTGTTCCATAGAAGTAACCAGGCTTTCCATTTTTCGATTTATCATTCCGTTCATATCAACTATGATCTGGCTGATCTTCTCACTTGCTTTTTCCCATTTCTTTGTCATGGTATTGTACTGACTTGAAAAATGGCTCTCCACAGTCTTCTGCATTTCTCCGAGTTTCAGATTTGCAGTCTGTTTCATCTGATCCAGATTTTTCTTTACTTCTGTTGCTGAGTTCCCCCATTTTGTCACAGTCGCCGTGTTTACACCATCGGAAGCATCTTCAGCCGCTTTTTTTACTCCGGCAAGGTTTGATTCCGCATCTGATTTCATTTTGCTGGTCGAACTACTTACTGTTTTCTGGGCTTCGGTAATATTGGAATCCACACTTGCTTTTGCCGTTGCTGTTGCGGTTGGAAACTTTTCTGCGAGCGCCTTGTTTAGTTCATCCAGCGGAACGCCTGCGTCCTTCAGGCTGTTATAAACAATATCAAACGCTTCCTGTGCTGTTGTTGCTGCACCACTTGTATTATTAAAGGCACTCAGGACGCCCTGATATGTACCGGCATATTCGCTTGAACTTATACCCAAATCGTACAAAACATCGCGAATACCCTTAATTGCTTCCTTTGTCGTGATTGAAGAAGTATCAATCTTCCCGGTTGTCTCCGAAAAGCCAGCTCCAAGTTCTTTTACCTTTGCTGTCATGTCTTCCACGAAGTCCGCTGATACACCAGCCTGCGCTCCGTACTGTTCCAAAATTCCCTTAGCTTTATCCGCAGACACGCCATATTCGGAAAGCTTCTGAATGATATCCTCATACATTTCATTATTTGCTTTTCCGGCAGATTCATCTGCTTCAATTAATTTCCACAGTTCCTCTGCCTGATCCTGGGTTATTGCGTGTGCCTCGCTCATAGCTCCTGCGTAATCATGCAGATATCCCCCGGTCTGGGAAAGAATACCGTTTCCGCCCTGGGCCGCTTCTGTCAGGCTGGCAAGTTTTTTTGTCAGAAGCACTGCGCCGCCCGTCACTGCTGCAATCAATCCAGCTGTACCTACCAACGGTGCCATAGAAGCCGCAAGGGATCCAAAACCTCCAGCTGCTCCGCTAAGCCCTCCGCTTATCAGATCAGTCAGACTCCCTGACAGAGCAGAAACCGCTCCTTTTTCAAGTAACTTGCTTCCTATGTGAGAAACAAGCGAGCCTACAAGAGAATCAATCCCCAGAATATGAGCAACTTTTACCGCAAGAAATGCCTTTCCAAAGAATGCTACAATTTTTCCCGCGGTTCCGCCTTCTTCCAAGCCATCAAAAAGCTCTTTTATAGCCTTTCTGATCGCGTATATTACCTGTTTCAGATGTTTCTTCCATTCTACCCGTGAAAGAAAATCTCCTATGTTGCGGCCAAGTTCTTCCCAATCCGTTTTTTCTGCGAAATCAACAAGAGAAGAACAGAGATCTTCCAGAAATGCCTCTAACTTCTGCCCGTTTTCTTCCCATTTGAATTCGCCAATGAAAGTATTGATGCCATCTGCAATATTATCCACCAAGTCTGTCCACTCAAAGTTTGTAGTGAATTCATATAAAGATTCAAAAGCTCCATTCAGACCAGTCGCTAGGGTATCTGCAATTTCTCCAAAGGAAACTTTTTCAAAAGTGCCATTGAGAAGATCCGCAAAAGCTTTTCCAATTTCTGTATACGGCAGGTTATGCACCATACCGTTGAAGATATCCCAGGAGATCATAAACTGATTTCCCAGAAGATTTCCCAGATTCTTCCAGTTTACTTCCCGTACAAAACCTGCGATTCCCTCAGCAAACTTTTTGCCAAGATTTTTCCAGTCAATTCCTGTGATCAGGAGATTGAGCGTATTGACAATCGTATTTACGCCAGCGCCAACCGTCCGACCCAAAAGGTCCCAGTCTATGTTGTCAACGAGGCTGTTGAAAGTTCTTGTAAACGCATTGCAAAATTTTGTGATCTTTGGACCAACTTTTTTCCAATTGATTGCATTGTACACATGCTTAAGGCCTTTGTTGATGCCCTGAGCCATGAATTTTCCAAGTCCTTCCCAGTCCTCCTGTTGAATAAGCTTTTTGATCTTATCCACAAGGCCCTTGATAGAGTTTTTGATCGGTACCTCTTCAAACATCTGTCCTGGAGTTGGGTTTGAGTAACCACCGCCGCCAGTTCCATCTGTCAAAGAATCATCATTACCACTGTCATAATTATTGATCTCATCAATTGGACTGAGGTAGCCTTTTAATGCCTTCGTTGCTTTTTTTGCGCTATCAGCTGTTTTATCCAGACTCTCCGCATAATTCTGCTGAACGGACGTTGCTTTTGTAAATGTTTTCTGCCCCGTCAGGGCTGCAAAAAACATTCCCACATACGTCAACGCTTGAGAAAGCAGATTGATGAATTTCGCCAAGATCGGTGCAACCACCGTCAGGATTGGATTGAACGCTGCCGCAAGAGCATTTTTCAGCTGTGTAAGGGATGACATCAGTATAGATATGCTGTTATTTGTCGTGCCGCTGTACTGTGCAAGATTCTGGAAGCCTTCGACTGCTGCGCTTCGTAGCCTGCCCATCAGCAGGTTTAAAGCACGGATACCAATTCCATACTTCAGCAGAGCCTTTACGGCCTTGGTCATCGTGCCAACTGAAGTTGTACTCTTGTTGGCCGATTTGCGGATGCCGAAGATACCAGCAGAAATCTTCCGGATACCGCCGGCAATAGAACTTGCCGATAATTTCAGCATCTTCATACAAAGCTTTTCTACATTTCGAGCTAGTCCCTGTATGCTGGATCCCAGCTGCCGGAATCCCTTTTTGGCGAGTTCCGGAGAAAGCTTTTCGAGCGCTTTCTGCAGTTTTTTCAGTATAGGTTCCTTGCTTTTGAGCCCGTTCATAGCGTCTCCGCATTCCCGGACTTTTTCCTGAACAGAATCAAAAGAGGTCGACAGGCGGTTATTCATATCATCCAGACGCATCTCTTCTGTAGTCAGTTTGGAAGCTGTCTTCTGATATTCGGATAAGCTCTGAGGATCAACATAGGCGCTACCAGATTCCTGCATTTTTTTCCGTTTTTCTTCAAGCTTATCCATCGTATCCAGGATTTCCTGAAGTTCTTTTTCTTTCGCTTTAAATCCGCTAGAATTTTCCGGAACGCCTAAATTACTCCACTCATTTAATTCCGCCTCGACTTTTACTGCTTTCTCATAAACGCCATCAATTTCTTTTTCAAGCTGTTTATATGTGTCTGTCTTAATTTTCTGATCAGAAAGCTCTTTTAATCGCTGTTTCAGAGATGCTACCTTCTTCTGCTGCTGATCGTACTGATTATTCAGCTTTAAAACTGCATCTGCCTGTTTCTGAATCGCAATCCTTGTTTTTTCACTAACATTCCCGACTGTAGATGCCATGCGTTTTACAGAAGCTTCGATATCTCTCATCCCGACTTCTACGCCATCTGTATTTGCTTCTGTGTCAATTATTAATGTCCCATCTGTCACGCAAACACCTCACTACTTCTTAATTCCAAACAGCTCGTTTAAAGCTGCTTCTTCCTCTGCCGACCGCTTCTTTACTGTCTGTTCCAAGTCAATCAGCTTCTTATTATTCCGGTAAAACTCCATTTCCCATTTTTCCAGTTTCTTTCCTTTTGCCTTCTTCTGGCGGATATACAATACCTGGCTGAATAGTCCATCCTGGATTTCCATGTAAGCTCCCAGGAAGGTCCACCAGTGCATGTATTTCAAAGAACGAATATCCCGTCCAACATTTTTATTGACCGCCGGCGCAATGATTGGAGAATCCTGTTCCCAGTCCATTAATCTGACCTTGCTTTTGCCTTCACCTGTGATCCCGCAATCAATAAATGCTTTTCCTTTTTCAATTGCTTCTTCAAGGAGATCCACCGGGATTTCTTCCGGATTCCAGTACAAAATTTCAAGCATTACCCTCGACTTTTCCTGATCTGACAGCTCTGGATCAGCCATAGCCTTTAAGATGTCCAGAATCGCCCTGAAATCCGTACGGATATCGTATTCTTCTCCACCTAGCTCGATTGCTTCAGGAAGGTTCCACTGATCATCCATGGCGGCGCTTCTTTTTTGTATATCTTCCGGAAGTGCGATATTTCGCTGTATATTTGTTTACACGGCTGTTCACCTTTTCCAGGCGCACGTCAAACTCTTTGCTGATCACGTTGCACACCGTATCCATACACACCTCACAGAACAGAGAACCATCCGGCATTGGTGAAAATGGCCCCATGATTGAAAAGAATGTATTTCCGGTATCTGCGTCTACCAGGTAATCCATCTGCTCAATTACCTTCTTCTGACATTCTGTAATGTCATCGTCTTCCTGAATTCGGAACTCATCGAAAAACTTTTTCACGTCTTCGTATCTGGTAATGATATTTGTATCCGCCGGGCGGAAGCAGAACTCTGCCAGTTTCTTTCCCTGCCGGTTCTTGATTTCATAGGTTTTACTACCATCATCAATCACAATCTCATTTGTTTTTTTCTGCGTATCTAATGTTCCCATTCCGTTCCTCCTTGATTTTGGGCATAAAAAAGTATGGGGTGCCATTTCTATCACCCCTATTGTGTTTTATGTAAGCTACTCGATCGCACCCTCGGTAAATACCGGGGAATCTGTTTTCAGTGATTCAGAGGTAACGTATCCCTTTGTTCTTGCTCCATCTTCAAGGACATTGAATGGGAATCCTACACCTTCTGTATCCCCGCCATAGGACTGCGGTTTTACAAGGACTTCCTGCACATAAGCAAGATGTTTTGCAGCGCTGGTATCTTCTACGATAACTTCCAGCATCAGTGTTTTGCATTTATCTCCCTTCAGGCGGTCCATTGCAATCTCTCTGATCTTCGGATAGATCTTCTTGGACGGATCTGCGTAATACGGATCTGCGCTCATAGACGGTTCGTATCCCTTGTCAGTTACTTTTGTTTTTCCAAGGATGTTAGTTTTCTGCTCTGTATCCGGATTCAGATCTACGGACATATCTTCGATATCATCTCCGAGGACTTCCCAGACTGCAGATTTCATTTCTCCTTTAAAACTGGAATCGAGGTAATGTCTCAGTGCCTCTCTCTCTAATTTCATGTTTTAGACTTCCTTTCTGTATAAATAATTCTTGCCTGGATCATGTAACGCGCCAGGCCTTCTTCATAATTTACCCCGGACAGGTTCGGCATGTTCTGAAGGTTTTCTATTTTTTCAACCGTACAATTCTCTCCTAAATCCGGATATTCTCTCTTATCGTTCTGTTCATCCAACCAGTCCATAAACGCCTGGGCAAAATTCATAGCTTCAAGATTCAGATCATCCAGTTCGGAGGAATATGTTTTCACGATGATGATGGTAAAGCCGTATTCTTTCTGTACTTTCCCTGTGATATATTTCTTCCTGACCTTATCAGAATAATTTGTAATCAAAGAAATGCTGTCCGGTGCTTCCGGGGAAAAGTTGAAATTCAGCAAGGTCCCTGCCAGTTCTTCTACTTTGGGTTCGAAATATTTTTTTACCGCTTCATGTTTTGTCATTACGCCTTTCCTTTCAGATGATTCTCATAAGCTTTTGCCAGATCGGATCCTCTCGCCACCATCATCGCCTTATCCCAGTGCGATGTTGCTAAAGGATGCCGGAATGTACTGTATTTTAAACTTTTTCCTGTTGGTGTCTTATGCGGCGGTGACCAGAAGCCAACTACTTCTCCTCCATCCGTGATTGGATAATTTGGGCCATACAGTTCACCTTCCCACTGGTAATGAGCATAAGGGCTGTTATATATAATGTGGCCGCAGTCATCGTCCGCGGTAATAAAAATATTCTGTGCAAGCACCAGATTGTCTGCTGGAACATATGGATCCATGAATTTCGCTGCCTGGTTCGCAAGAAACAACATATTTTCTCTTCCACAAACTTTTTCTTTTGCAAGCTTTTTAGGAGGTTTCTTCCAGTCAAATTTTACTTTCATGCTTTATCCTCCCAGACGGTAATGCTTCGCTATAGGAAATTTTGTATTGTCCGAGAATGCAGTTACCTTAAAAGCGTTCGGTTTGTGACGGTTCAGGATCTGAGCCGCTGTCTGTCCGGATGCTCCTGTGATTTCTTCTGTACATGCGCCATAGATCACGATATCCCCCTGGGACACTGTAAAACATCCTTCTGGATTCTTGATATACTCCGAATACGGAAGATATTTCTCATCCCCCGGAATCCTGACTACATAGGTGTTCTGTACGCTCGCCTGTGTACCGTTAAATCCAGTATTTACCTGTGCCTTCCAGAAGCAGTTAAGGAGCACTGTCCGTTTCCAGTGCTCCTTTCTGTCTTCACTGTCAGTCGCCTGAATCCGGTTATACAATGTGATCGTATGAATGTAATTCTGGTTCATGGTCACACTCCCCGATATAATAGATTTGTATTTCCAAGATACCGGTGGATAATTTCCCTGATCTTTTTTGTTTTGCCATCTTCTGTAAAAGTGGACTGTGACAAGTCAAAGGTACCGGATTCTCCATCGTTTGAGTATGACTGCAGCATGCCTCCCTGTTCTGCTGCCTGCTGTACGATCTTGTCCGCCTGATACAAAAGTTCAGTAAGTTCACATATACATTCTTTCACATCGCCTGTCACAAGACCCGAATTCGAAGCCAAACGGCCAAATGTGTACTGATCCACCACTCTCGCTGCCTGTTTTTCCCAAAAACGGAAATCATCCTCCGGTACTACCGGTTCCCTGTCGCAAAGATATTTGGATTCATAATATCCGTAATTTACATACATTCAAGTACGCTCCTTTAGGCCTGTGCTGTAAGAGTAATGTCTTTGGTTACAGCCGTTTTTTCTACAACAAACGTTTCTGTCACGGAGATATGCCCTTTCTTTGTAATTTTTGCGGTATATGTACCAGCGCGCAGATTAAACTCGGCTTTTCCATTTTCGTCTGTAACAAGAATTGCTCCATCAACATTAACACGCGCTTTCTCGCATGCCTTACTTCCATCAGTTACAGTAAAAGTAACTTTCTGAGCGGTAGCTGGAGTTCCTGGCTCAAGATAAGCAAACGCACATCCAGTACGATCTTCGTTCATTCTTGTAGCCGGGTTCGGAACTGCCCATCCCATACGGAACACTACACGAAGTGCTGTCATATCCTGCTGCGCCAGGTTGTACATGATTTCTTTTGTGTTCGGGTCCTGGATAACTCCCTGATCCAGAATTTTCACCGTAACATCCTGTCGGATAGAATATACTGCCTGGCTGAAATCGCCGACCACCAGCTGTGCAATCTCCGGATGGAAACCGCCGTTTTCAGGGAATGTCATTGGTGCGCCATCCAGAGTATATCTTGCTACATCCTGCATATTGTTTTTGAAGATAGGCTGGCCTGTGGTATCACGCAGGCCACGAAGTTTTGATTTAAAATTCATCGGCGCAAGGGCTCCGGAAACTCCATAACCATCATTCTCGACTTTTGCAAATACTCCATTCTCACCAAGGATCAGATCATAATAATCTTTTCCTGCAGATGGGGAAACATTATTTCCTGCCTGTCTTGCCAGGGTGACGACATCTGCCTGCCACTCTCTCGGACGATTATCTCCAAAAATAACAGCAGCATCTACCTTCTGACCGATTGCTTCCATGATACGTGGAGTAATTTCTCCGAAGATGTCAAACTCTGCATCTGAAAGTACCGCATCCGGAATCGGCACGATAACTGCCAGCTCTCCTGCATTCAGATATACATTATCCCATGCCTGTCTGGTAGTCTGTTTCATACCTGTATCACCATCTACCCAGTAAGCAGTTGGCAGGAAATCCAGTACACGGATTCTGGTCTGGTTAGATGTCATATTAGGAAGTTTTCTTGCCATTCCCATAAATACGGAATTTTTCGGTGCATCCTGAAAAATGCTGGATACGATCTGTTCGCGGATAATCGCCTCTGCATCCGCTCTGTTTGTAATATTTACTGGCATTCTTTATTCTCCTTTTCCGAGTAAGCTTCTGAGTGCTTCATTTGCCTGCTCTTTTTTAGTCTGTGCTTCATTATTGATTCCCGTAGTGGAAGATACCACGCGCGGAACCTGTGTTGTTGTCTGAAAAAGATAATCATTGTCTTTTTTCAAGGCTGTAATTGCTGCTTCAATGTCCTGCGCCTGGTTCTTGGACGCTTTTAATGTTTCTACGTCCAGAAGTGCCATAATTGCCTTTTCATTCCTTCCGGAAGCTTTTCTGATGGCATCCTTTACCGATGTTTCAAAAGCATAGTCTGTTTTGATCTTCTCGATTTCAGTATCTTTCCCCTGTAACTGAGTAGTAAGATCAGTAATCTTTCTCTGCAGCTCTGCAGCGTCAACTCCTTCCATCGCTTTCAAAGATGCCTGTGCTGTGTCGAGCTGGGTTTTATAGGAATCCCTTTCCACTTTCAAAGGATTTACTTCCTTCCCATATTCTGACATAACAAATTCAACCTGTTCCGCAGTAAGTCCCTGTGCAGTCAAATCTTCTCTTTTCATTTTCTTTTCCTTTCTTTCTACTCTTGGTTTACGTGTGTGAGCCACGGATTTCCGACTGTTTTACGTCTGATCAGCTGACGAAAGTATAAAAATAGCACCCAGATTTCTCTGCGTGCCTATCTGCTATTTAACGGATAGCTCCGAACTGTTCCAACTCGCATCTCTGTTGCGCCGGCGCAACTACAGTGCTACTCTTTCACTTTTTCATACGTCTTTTCAAAGATATCTGGCTTGCAGGGATACAGCTCGCCATTGACTCCTTTGATAATATAATCGCCTACAGATACATGATGTGTTCCTTCCAGCGTATCAATAAACAGCTCAAGAGTCGTATCATCAGGATATTTATACGGCGAATAATGATGCATAACTCCTGATTCAAATGCTGCCGCCGCCCAATCAGGAACGCAATATCCGCCGTCTGATTTTTTTCAAATCCCCCTCATACTTGAATGCATCAATAACTACAGGTTTCTTTCTGTACTTCATATTTTCCCTCCTTTTCTTAAAAAAGTATAAAAAGACCACCGGTCATTTCAACCGATGGTTATAATTCAACATTTTTAAGCTGATCTATGATATCCTCCAATGCTTTACCTTCAAAAAAAGGAGTTTTCATTACTTCATCAATGCTATGAGCTTCCATGAACTTATCTCCGCACCACATATCGAACCGTTTCTCATCAAACGGATCCACACCGCACTCTTTTCCATTATAGTCAAACAGAACATGCGTGCATATGCTGTTGATCCTATCTCTTAAGCCCTTCGCGGTCATAATATATCCTCATTCTCCTTTCTCTCCTCCACAGTCATTTCCCTGGTTGTTCGTTTTACTTTCCCATCATCGGAATAACTGTAATCATGTGCGTGTTCCCCGTTCACTCCATATGAATGTTGTTTAGGGTTTCCATGATTGTTATTGCTAATCTGCTTATACTGTCTGCCATTCTCATCGTAATAGTTCCTCTCAATTCCGCCTTTCTTGCCAGTTAACTGAGTGATGCTATTAGGCATTCCAGTTAAAGTGATTCTCTTAACTTCGATTATATCCTTGCCTGCCGCATTTTTCAATGTCGGTTGATTTATTTTTCTGAGTTCGGCCTTAGTTGGTATGAATCTGCCTCGCAAGCCGTCCTGCATGATTCTGGTTTTCTGCTCCGGGAGCTTCATTTTCTCAGAAAAATCTTTGTATGTCTGCATTTGCCCCTGATATTTTGCTTTTGCAAGGATGATATCATTTTGATCTGCTCCGCCTTCCTGAAGAAGTTTAATCTTCTGGCGTTGGGCACGCATAGCTCGTTCCATTTTTCTCTGCTGTTGCAAGGCTTCATAAGTAGTATACTGCTTGCCGCCGTATTCTTTCGGGGTATTTTCTTTCTTGTTCATCTGTGCCAGCTGTTCGTCTGTATAAGTCCTTACAGATCCCGGCGGAAACGGTCTATAATCATGATAACAATTTGCCCCTTTCAGGCCTGTCACCTCACCAAGGCCGCATATAGAAACAAGCTCCTGCCGTGTCCACACCTTGCCTTGCCACGGCTGATGTGTTGGTCTGGCCCCCACATGATAACTCACCTCATAGGTATCCGTCCCCAGCTGATCTGCCGTCTGTTCCATAATCTGGCCTTGTACCTGCCGGAAACCCGTGAGAATTGCTCTCCTGGCTGCTACATCAATTCTGTCCCGATGCCCGGAATCATACTCTATGTACCGAAGTCCTGATGCGGCTATCTGATTCACGGTACGTTTAAGTACAGTGTTATAATCAAATGCTCCCGATTTAATATCCGTGACAGCCTGGTCCATCGTGGATCTGTAATAATCCATCAGTGGTGAATACTGTATTTTACCTGTTGCCGGATTGCGGATAGCGAATCCCATAGAACCAGCCAGATTTTGATATTCCCCCTGAAGTTGCTTTTTAGTTGCTTCAATCAACTGCTGAAGGGCAATATTTTCTTCAAATGGCACCTGCTGCATTCCGGCAAATTTAAAAAAATGTTCCTGTTCGTAGTACTGTTTGTATACCTCGTCTGAAAATATCCGGTTCATTTCCACATCAGTTGCCTGTAGAGCATTTTGAATCCATTTACGGATATCTTCTTCTGCCATCCCCAACTGCTGAAGCCTACTGATCTGCCAGTCTGCCGATGCGCTTGCAAAACCGTTTTCTTTGATCCTGCGGACAATATCCGTCATGATCCGGATTTCCAGTTCCGAGAAAATATTGCTGACTTTCACTGTGAGTTTTTCAATCTCGCCCTGCGTCATTCAATCACCGTGTCTTCCGGCCGCTGGACTGCTGCCTTTGCCTGTTCTTCTGTCTCTCCATACCATTTTGCACGGTATTCCCAGAGTGGCATCGCACCCATAGCAACATCCTGCCTATCTGACTGTCGTTCTGATTCCACGTCTGTTACAATGGAATCGTCCCAGTTAAATGATACTTGGTAAGTCCCAGAAGGACAGAGATGGTATATATCGCACCAAAACGAAATTGCATCCACTAAATCTTCCAGCGCGTGCTGTAATGCTGTCTGGCAGCTCTGTACAAAAGAATATGACCTCTGTTTGCTGGCTTTTATCTCCTCTGCTGTCTTGTCTGTATTGTTTGGGTCTGAAATTGTTCCATAGGCTAAGTTACAGTCAAATTCAATCATACGTACCAAATGGTTCCAGCCATTAAAGTATGATCCATCTCTGATTTCCGGCGAAAAGGTATCCATAAAAGGTTTATCTGTAGCTCCGGTATTATATTCTATCGCTCGGTACAATCTCTTCTTACCGGCCGGGTATACTGGTTCCCCGGTACTCTGACTGGTTCCAAGTAGACTTTGAGCAATATGTACTGCCGATTCTTTGCTTTCATATTCCCAGTTAATTTGGGAATATCTCTTGTCAGCTTCTTTGATATGCTTCACAGCTCTTGAAAAGACCGAGGTTCCCAAAGGGCTTTTAGAATCCTCGTTATTTCCCAAAGGTATCTTAAAATATCCAAATGGAAGCTTATCTGTTCCGGAAAATGTAATTTCCTGTGCAAGTTCAGACCATTTCAGTACTGAATTAACCGGAATCTCTGTACCGATCAATCCCTCCGTTCTGGAAACAAACGCTCTGTTGCGGATGTTCAAAAGTCCATCTCTTAAAGTATGGATCTCTATTCTACTGTATATCTCATTGTCCCTACGGAACTGATCCAGAAAAGCGCACTTTGTGATTGTTTCTGTATCGAATTCCAAAGGGAAGAAATTATCTGCCTGTATGTACTGAATAGAAATGCCTTTTGAAGTTACATAAGGCTTGAAAATCAAACTGCCTTTTGCATTCGCATACTCGACCTGGGTCCGCAAATTCTTAATTACTTTCTGGTATACTTTGTCGATATATGAAGCTTTAGCACTTCCAGATACTTCACTTTTCAGCTCCAAGACTGTCAACCTGGCAATTTCCCCCGCCACTGATGCCGCAAGTCCCGAACTCTCTGTTTCAGAATCCAGCCATGGCGCTTTATCTTCATATAATGCGGACCATCGTTCTATATGTGCCGCCGTTTTCCCACTCATTGCATAATCAATCTGCTCATCCTTGTCCAGGATCTTACGCAATGCCTGATACATATTCGTATAATTCATATTAATCACCCGTACCTGATGAGCTGGCTGATCAGCCGCTCAAATGTATATTCAAAACTATCCAGTGAATCAATATCACTGGTTCCATCATCAAGCCTGACATTCTTCGTCAGTTCTTTTGGGTCCCAAACTGCTGTGCATAAGGCCGTAACAAGACTGTCGCACTCTCCGTCCATGTAAGCAAAGCGTCCCTGTGCCATCAATATTGAAGTGGCATTAATACGGTCATTAATCTCCGTTTTCAACGCATTCTCTACTCTGATCCATCCAAGTCCATTCTTCCTTAAACTACTTCTTATGCCAGCGATCAATGTCTGTTCTGCGCTGTCTGCATAAACTACCGTGATAAAACCATATCGGCTCAATATCCTCTGGCAAAAGTTGCAGAACATCTTACCGAGCATATCCGGATCAATTTCTATTGGATTTCCGCTCTCGTCCTTACAGCTGATCCATTCGGATGCCAAAGGTACGACTTTCTGGAACCCCCTTGTGATCGCTGTGGCTGTAAAGGAATGTCCGGAACCGGATCCCCCAAAGTCAATGCCAAGATTGATTTCCATGATGTTCATAGGCTTTTCCTTCATGGCAAAGCCAAATTTCTTTGTGCTGATATCGTCTGCAAATCTACGATAAATCAAACCATTGGCTACAACACGCATTCCCTTGATATCACGCATATACCAAATCGAGTTAACATCATAGCGACTTTCAATCTCATGAAGGCGCTCTTCTGTGATGTTGATATTATCATAGATGGTACAATGCATATAATTGTATCCGCCCGGGAAATTTCCTTCTTCCTGTTGCCTTTGGTACCTGTCAATATACTCTGAATAAATAGCCGCTCTTGGATTATCCGGGTTAAGGTCCCAGAATACTTTTAGCCGCTTGGCTGCCAGCTGGCGGTTAAAGGCCTCTTTGATAGTATTATCATGATGAAGGTTGATCTCAGTAGCAATCCACATGCCATAGGAATTACCACGAATTTTCTTATAGCTGTCTTCCTTGGCTCCACCTGCAAAAATTACAATCTTCTGCCTGTTATGGGTTGCTGGTCCTTTGATGAATAGTGCTTCATTACCTTTATATTTCCCCCAATGGCTTTGACCACGAAAGATCCACTCAAGTCCCATCCCATTACAGTCACCAATGTTCATTTTCGCATTTGCCATTGTAGATCCCGTTGCCAGGTGAATCTTATCAGGTGTGGTTTTCAGCTCATGTGCAAAGGCGAAAACATTGTCAACTGTTTTACCTGCACGGACAGCCCCTTCTGCCACGTTGTAGGAGCATTCCCGGCATTTGCGGATATATTCTTTATGTTTTTCCGAAAAGCGGAAGAGAATAGTTTTCTTACTGGTGAAATTATTCGTTGCCGCCATAGATCTCGCCCTCTATATCATCCAAGTCTTCAATCTCCTGGTTATTACCAGTAAGTTTATCAGTCTGAGCTTTTATCTGTGCAATCTTGGCTTTCTGTTCCTCAGTTCCCAGATCCATATGGTCGGCCAGCCACTGCAGAGCTTTCATTCTGTCCGCAAGTTTGATGCTGGAACCATTCTTTCCGTGCTTTACTTCACTTATGATAGTCCCATCCACATCTGAGGAATCCCGGAAATGGATTATATTTACGGTTTCGGTAAGCGGCTTCTTTTCCCCGGTCTGTGGATCTTTAATCTGCACCGGTCCGTACATAGACATTACAGGCGCCTCCTCTGTTCCGAATTTTACATAATCTGTGATGTCTGAAAATGCGATATCCATGTATTTCTGAAAGATGTCTGCTTCGGATAAGAATTCTCTGTTGAGACGCTCCTGTTTCAAGTAAATAATCTCTTCTTTTACTCTAACATTTCCTAACATCCTTGGACCTGCTACTGCCGCCGTTTCATAACTACATTGATATGCTTTCTGATATGCTTTTGTAGCATTAAAACACCGGATATAATAAATACAAAAAAGCCGCTGTTTATCAGTCAATTCAAGGTTTTCTATCACCTGGTCAACTTCTCTTTCAGATGTCTTCTTTTTCTTTGGTCTTTTCTTTTCCGAACGTTCGTTATTTTTATCCGAACGTTCGCTATCCCATTTATGGGTGCATTTCCATCTTCTGACCGTACCTTCTGGTAGATTTAGTTGACTTGCAATCTCAACCAATTTCTGTCCCTGCAGGTACATCGCTTTTGCTTGTTCTATTCTTTCATCTGGTGCTCTGGCCAAGCCTCACCACCTCTCATTCGTTTCTTTTTTTGATATATATAAATTACAGTCCTGCCGGCACCATAAGCGACAGCCGATTGCTACCACCAAAGGAGTGTTAACGCGCATACGCTGTATGGAAACATATTTGCGCTGGTGCCGTGCACGCTGTACGAAAAATTGCATACTAAAAGGCACCTGACTGCTGCCAGATGCCTTCCTGCAAGTAAGAGCTTGTTACTACGGGCATGGGCTTGCCCGAACGGAACGAGTGGATTCGAACCACCACTATTGACTTTATCAGTCAATTTCTGAATAATACAGTTGCTCTGCCACTAAGCTACGTTCCGAAGTTGCTGCCAGGTTCATCTCCTGGCAATGCGCTCATAAAAGGAGGATTCCATATCCATCTATCTGTCCTGAAATCCATTGTAATAATATCACAGATGTTGTGTGTACTTCCATGTACTCTTTCAGATTTTGAAATTTTGTAATGCTCGTCCGTGGATCTTATGTACCCATTTCCAACTATAATTCATCTTCAAGGCTACTTCTTCCCATTTCAGGCCAGTTATGTATCTCAGCCTCAGTACTTCCTGCTCGTCTTCGTTCTCCATCTGTTTAATCTGTCTCTCTATCTTCTGATAACATCTGGCCTTTTCCAGTCGTTCTGCCTTCAGGAGCTCGATCTGTTCATCCAGGATAGCTATGTAGTCTGACAGATCGGACTGACTGCTGCCTTTTGGCATCCCGTCATTGGCTATGGAAGGAAACATCTTGTCTGACCTCAGTCTCTGGATCTCGTCAAGGATATCTTTTTCTCTTTTTACTGCCCTCCGGTAAGATCTCAGGTATTCCTTCTTTTCTTCATTTTCTTTCTGGATTTCTGTTTCCATCGGTATCCTCCCCTTTCTGATGCTTTTAGCCGGGAGCGTAATGTTCCCGGCTTTTTCTGTATTTCTTTTATTTATCCGCAATCACAGCATCCGCTCCCTGTACTGTAACCCAGCCATTTTTATAATGCGCTTCTGCTTCTTTCATCTTGACTGGCATCGTCCGATGTTGCTACTTTAAAGGAATCATCTTCTTTACTGCCATCCCTCTTGTCCTTTGTAAGAACAAGGATCTCATTGCTGGTACTAAATTCCTTTACTTTGTTCATTGGTGCAATAAAGTGCATTCCCGGAGTCAACACTTTATCCTGTACTCCGTCTTTATAGTTATAAACAATGCCGACTTTGCCTGTGCCGATAAAATCCATCCTTGATACTGTGTATCCTCCACCAAGAACTGCTACTGCTGCCACGATTCCGATAATAATCTTACTTTTCATTTTTGTTCTCCTTTTCTTTGATAGCTTCTTTTACTTTGTTGTATGTTTTATCTTCAATCTCGAATTTCTTCTGCTGCCGCCTGATCGACAGGATCACTCTGCTTCCTATCCAGGCCAGCACCAGGGCTGCGATTCCGAACACCATGCCAGAGCACAGAAATATTACCCACATCATTCTCACCTCCTCTGTGGCCATTCACGGCCAGTTTTTTTATCTCTTAATCCCATGATTTCAAGGCCATGGAGTCCGGCCACAACATTTAGAGCACAGCTGACATTATAGATGTGTGTCGGCATGTGGCCTACTGCTCGGACTGCTTTGCCAGCTGTCGGATCCGGATAACCTTCCTTGTTCTTATAGTTCATTTCACACCCTCTTTCATCTCTTCAAGTCTCTCCTCTGCATCTTCCCGGCTAGCAAATACAATCTGCTTGATCTTACCGGCTTTTATGTAATGCAGTGTGTTTCCTTCCAGATACGGATAATGTATCTCCTGCCAGTCTTCCGGAAGAAGATTTGATGTACCTGAGCAGTGCTGGTACAGGATGCAGCTGCTGCAGGTTCCATCCTCACTGGCCGGCTGGCTTCTGCACTGCATCCCTGAATCAGTGTGTTATATGCTGATATCATCAACTGTGGAGTGATATCCATTTTCTTTTCGTGCTTTTTCATCTTCGGTCTTCTCCGCAACGCCCAGTGATGCTCGCAGGAATCTTCGTCTTCTACGAGAATTCCTCTGCGATCACAAAGACCATCATCGTTATTGATACAGGTTTTACATGTGTTTCCCATCATTTTTCCTTTCTGTCATGATCCGGTTGAAATTCTCTACGTTTCTGGTGTTTATCAAGTATTTCGCTCCGTCTGGGATTTTCTCTGTGCAAATGCGTTTGTATGTTACGGCTCCGATACCAGTGTAATATTGGAATACCCACGTCTGGAAGTTGCGTGGGAGCTTTACAAGCCGGTATCCACATTTTCTGTTAAACAGTTTCTTTTTCTGCCTCTTGTTCATTCTCCCCTCCTAGTAATCCAGTTCCATCAACGCTGCCATTGTTTTCTTTTCATCTTCAGCTTCTAGTTCTCGTATCAAGTGCAAATATACTTTCTGTGTGATATTAACATCCGCATGACCCAGGCGTTTCGAAATACTTTGCATTGAAACTTTTTTATACATCAATATCGACGCATGTGTATGTCTCAGAGCGTGCATTGTTACTTCCTGGATGCCCGCTTCTCTGCATTTTCTTTTCAAAGCATCATTTACTGTTGAATTGTAATATTTCTCTTTGAAGTCAAATACTCTTTCCGTCGGATCTTTACCTTTCAGCAGATTCTGAAACTGCATTGCCATTTTCCAATCCATTTTTATTGTGCGGACGGAGCTTTTGTTCTTTGTCGGTACAAATTCCTGAGTGTATTTATAATCCAATGTTTTTTCGACAGTAATTGTCAATCTCTCGAAGTCGAAATTATCAACGGTAAGGCCCAGGATTTCCTCAAACCGGAATCCTGTCTTTACTGCAAGTAAGATCATCCAGTCCCAATTAATTTCTCCATAGTCAAGATTTAAAGTATCTATAAGTTTCTCTACTTCATTCATACTTAAATATTTTCTTGGTTTTTTCTTTTTTTGCTTCCCTTTTATGACCACTTTTCTCGTGGGATTCTTATATATGATTCCCTCATCGATGGCATCCATTATTGCCGCTTTAACATTATGATGAAATCCTTCCGTAGTAACCTTTTCATGTACTTCTGCATATCTGTTCAATAAATCCTGATACGTCCTGCGGTCGATTTCTCCGAGAGTTAAATCTGGCACGAGTTTCCGAAGCCAGTTTGAAGTGCTTTCGTATTTTTTCAAAGTAACATATCTTACAGTTCCCTCTTTATATTCTCTTACCCATTCATCAAAATAGTCGCAGAACAATTCATTTCTTCTTTCTTCTTCGTTCATATCAGCATGCCTCTTTTCCTTGGTGTGTAAAAAAATCGCTCTGAAGGATATTTTTTTATGTTTTTGACCGGTTCTTCCAACGTATCTCCTTGGATTACAACTGCATTGATTCCCAGTAAACTTAACTGTATGTATGTCATATACACCGCTTTCCAGTCCAGATCCTGTGCTGTTACTCTCATCGCTCTGCCCGGATCCACGCCACGGGACTTGAGAATCTTTGCTGCTGCTATGATCATTCCTCCTGATCCACAGGATGGTTCGTTAATAATTGCCGGGTGGTCTGAGCTTACATTCTTTGAAAGTGTCATTTGCGCAGTCATTAATGATATATGGAACGGTGTAAAGAACTGCCCCGTATTCTTGTTTCCACACCCGGAATCCATATATACCTTTCCGAGTATATCTGTCATATCTTCGTCCAGTGCCATGACCAGGAGATCTTTCATCTCTACAAATTTTATTGCATCTTCTTCATATGGCTGTATTGTTTTCAGGTATTCCTGTTCTCTTGCCAGCCACAAAGCATTATGAAAAAGCTCTGTTGTATTTGATATTGCTAGTGCCAAGCATTTTATCCAGTCACAGAACACATCATAAGGTGATCTGCTTCCGGAAAGAGAAAGGATTGTCTTAACAATTTCTTCTTCGTAATTCATTCTCCCCTCCCTGCTGCCCTCAGCATCCACTTCCGGTACCTGTCCCATTCTGCCAGGAGCTCAACGTCTAAAGTCTTACTCAGTTTGATATCCTCCGGAATGATCCGGTATTTCTTGTTCACTAAAGCAAAATTGGCTGCCGCCTGGGCTACATTATTCTTTGTACATCCGGTTTTCTCTGTGACCTGTCTGGCTATCAGCAAGTCGTCAAAAACTTGCTTCCCGTTCTGGTCTACCACTTTATACAGGTTCATTCTCTTTCTCACTGTTTTCCCCTATCTCTACCGGATCAAGATAGTTCCGGCCGAATACCTCCATGAATTCTTTGTGACTGTGCTGCTTTTCAAATAGTCTCTGTGCTGTCCGCTGTAATTCGTGGCGGATCCGGGCGTTGTTGTGCACTGCTTCCGGACCGTAGATGTGATGGTCATGACACAAGTATACTTTCAGGCCATATTCCTCGGAGTTCTTCCGGTTCGGCCCTCCGAATATATGGTGCTCGTCCAGGATCCTGTGTTCGCTCCAGTTGTCATGGAGTGTTACACAGAGATAACAGGTCCTGCTGTTTTTATTGTGAAGGATGCTGGCCGGATGGCGCATTCTCTTTTTCTTACTTTTCTGTTTTGGAAATAACATTTCTGCCCCTTTCCGGGGAGGTCGGGGCCTCCCCTTATGTAGTTGTGATATATTTGGATTTTCAAAAACACCCTTTACTCAATCCATGGACGTCCTTTTTTGTCCACTTTTCCACACAGCCATTCTTCCCAGAAGCTGATCTCTCGTAACCTGGAGAATGGTATGCTTCCAAAGGTCCGCATTGCTGCTGCCACGTAATCCGCCCAGCCGTATAATGTGAGCGTTTCAAGATATTCTTTCCGGGTTATTGCTTTTTCCGGAATAGCTTCCGGAATAGTTTCATTATTTTCCGGTACTGGGTCGGACTTCTGTTCTTCTTTATGGATCCCCGGTACAGAATCTTCTGGTTTCTTCGGGATATCTGATTCTTGCACCGGTTCCGGCATATATTCCGGATGCTGATCGATACTGTCCTGTCCAGGGATCTGTTCTTCCTGTTGCGCCGGCGCAATCTCTGGTTTTTCCATCACCTTCTCCGCCGAAATATCCTCATGTACATTCCCGATGTTTTTACCGCTATGCTCTGGCATTTTCGGTTCCACAGGTTCTTCCTGCTTCTGGGCTGTTGTTCCCTCGTCCGGCAGTACCCCGAAGCATTTCTCCCAGGTATGGGCCCCTGCATCGTACTCATCGAACAGGCTATGCACAACATCGATGAAATATCGATATGTGATATCCACCGGCGTCTCTCCGAACACCTTGACCATGATCCCTTTTGGTTCCTCGTAAAACATCAGATACACAGTGCCTTTCCGGTAACTCCTGCTGCCGGACGGGCTGATCATCTCTGCCAGGTCTTTTGGTTCCATAATTGAGCTGTACACTGCGTTGAGGATATCTTTATTCTCCCTGCAAAACTCCTGTATCGTTGCTTTCAGCTTTTCTTCCGGGCTTTTTGCATCCTTCCAGTCAAACAGCCGGGCCGGATCTGCTTCATTTTCTTTTTCAAACCTCTGGAATTCTCTGATATCCTCCCTTTTCACTTCCGGTGTGAACATCTGCCGGTCTGCTTCCTGGACCTGCAGGAGTTCAGTCAGCTGCGAAAACTTAAATTCCCGGTACTGTTCTTTCAGCTCCGGTGTATCTCCATCTGCAGAATATGTTTCATATACGTTCATAAAACGGCTGACACCGGTCCTGTCCATCCCATATTCTGCTGCCGCAAATTCGGCTATGCTGCTGTATCCGTCATTTTTATAAGCGCCTGACCGGTCGATCCTGGTCAGCTGCCATCCGATCCGGATAAAACTCTTTACGATACCCCCAAGATTATTTTTGATGTCGTTTTTACTCTGGATGTATTCATCCATGCTCAGCTGTACATATTCCATGCTTTCCTCCTTATGCAGTCACTGACTTTATCTGATCTTTTTCCTTTAATGCTTTTATGTATCTTCTCAGATGCCTTTCTATCCTAATTTCATCTGGCTTTGTATCCCGGATCCCATACCACTGCAGGATCTTCGTCCCGCAGATCTCTATTGTGATATACGGTGTTTCCGGCGCTGACTTTGAACGCAGGAAAAGGATCGTGCTCCGGCCGGTGTTATGCTTATTCAGATAGCTGTCCCCGCCGACGCAATGATGGAGGATCCTTCCTTCTGCAACGATCTCTTCTGCTGATCTTGCCGGCCGTATCAGATAATCCTCGTCTTCGTAAAAATATTGATTCCTCAGACTCCTGTAGTTCTTTCGGATGTCCGGATACTTCTCGCTTACTGTCTGTTCTCTCTTGCGGATCTCTTCCGCATTTGTCTCAACGACCATCTGGTCATGGGCAAGCCTCAGATCTCTCGGAAAAAGGAAAATCTGGTTATGCAGATCATACCCTCTCTGTATCCGCATATGCAGATAATCCACATAAGTGCGGGTTACACCGCTTACGGCACCTGCCGCCCTTCCGCACATGGGTTCCTGCATAGTATCCGGGATCTCACACCCGGAATACTGCTCTATCCTGTGCATGAACTTTGCTACTGTGGTATATTTCAATATTTCTTCCAGATCGTTCTGCCGTACCTGACTTTCCGCAAGAAATACGCTTTCCTGTACTGTCAGGTGGAGTCCCATCCGCTTCTCCATCTGCCACATTTTCAGATAATCCAGATTCCCCTGCAAGGTCTTCAGATCCCTGAGCCTTCTTTTGTAGACCCCAAGAAAGCATTCCGGCTTTATGGCATCCTGATCTGCAATAATCCCGCAGTAGCACGCTACTATGGATTCCGCTATATGATATAATCCCATTTTCACAAGCATCTCTATCTGCGGCCATTGGATATATCTTTCGAGGTATTCTTTCAGGTTGTACATGATCTTATGTTTTCCATACATCTCCGCTGCCGAATATCTCAGGAATGTGGTCCGGAGTTCTTTATAGCTTTCCGGATATATCTTTGCTGCTTTGATCGAAATGTTGTTCATTCCGTACAAATTGCAGTCATCCCAGAATTCTCCGGAGTAAGAACTAAATTTATGATAATCTGTCTGTGGCCTTTTTCCTTTTTCCAGGTAAGTCCTTGCAATCTCAGTTATGATCATCTTTTCGCCTGCGCCTATCATGATCTCTTTTTCATCCAGGAAAGTATCCAGTCTGTATATTTTTTCTATCTCCACATATCTGATCACTGCTCCATCATCCTTATATCTCTGTGCAATAAAGCAGTTCATCCCATGCCCCCATACTCCTTTGGCCTTTCCCTGAGCTTTATACACCCCTGTAGCACCACAATGAGGGCACGTTCCCACCGAATCATGTTGCGGGACCGGGATTATCTTTTCAAACTGTCCCTCGTAGGTGTCTTTGCTTCTGACCGCTGCCTCCGTCACCTGTCCACATGCAGAGCAGGCTATATCCGCATATCTTCCATGACGCTTGTAGTACAGGAAATGTTCTGTTCCGATGCCTGTTTTTTTCGCCCAGTCTTCCAGTCCTTTCGGAAGCGGCGGGGTGTTCTGTTCCCGTTCTTTAAGCCTGTCCGCACGTTTGTCTTCCCTTTTCTGGACTCTTTGCACTTTGATGTTGTGGATCAGTCTCTGCAGGGCACCTACCCAGGTGGTGTATTTCCGTTCCCACGTATTTCCAGTAAACTTCCACACCATATCTCCCTGGGACCTAGCCATATAACACTTGTTGTCTCTTTTTTTGCAGTTACTGCCGATCTTTTCCCTTTCTTCATCCAGCCCTGCTGCCGACCAGACGCCTGCATCCGGATAATACAAGCCCCAGTCCTTCTGGGTAAACACCATCCGAATCCACGGGGTCTGCAGCTCCCGTTTTTTGTTTTCGTAAACTTCAACAAACAGATGGCTCTCTCCACGGAGATCCTGGAAAAATGCAACTGCTGTGTTACGATACTGTTTGTCTGCCCTGACACCGCCCCGGAATGGGATCTTTTCTATCTCCTTTTTCTTCATTTCCTGCTGCCTCCCAGATAGTAATCACGGATCAGTTTTTTTGCGGTACCCATGTCCGGATCTCCGAAAGTTACTCTTCCGGCGTTGACTCCTGCAGCCTTTATGATCTTCTTGTCCACAGGTACCTGGTTCTTAAAGGCATACTTCAAGATCTCTGCGATGCACTGCTTCAGGCTCTTTCCTTTCTTTCGGACCTGGTGTGCGACCATCTCATCTTCCATACAGAGCCCACGGATATATTCCACCCAGTCGTTCATCAGACCGGCCAGCTTCAGGGATCCACACTCCACATCCAGTTTCCCCATTGCGGCAATCACCGCGTCGCAAAGATACGGGATATCACCAGACTGGTACATCTCAACGTAATCTTCCGGGATGCCGTTCTCTTCTGCCATCACTTTCAGGCTCTGAAAATCTCCCTCGTTCAGCAAGTTCTCTGCAAGCTCATTGATCTCCCTGCAGCTACTCATCTCTCCAAATTTTTCGAACATTTACATCTTCTCCTTTCATTCACTTCATGCATTCTTCCCGGGCTTTATCTGTCAAGTGCTGTAATTTACAGTGATAACAGAACCAGTCCAGTTCTTCCTGTGACAGATCCTCCTGTCTGTGGCAGCACAAGTTATCACAGACATAAGTTTCCAAGGCCTCAAGACATTCATCTATTTCATCACATTTACTTTGTCCCATTTTTCCTCCCTGTTTAATAATGGTATCCTGACATCTGCTGCATTACTTTTCGCTCGGTTTGTTTTTCCGCGCCTTTTTCACATCTGCCCATTGTCATCTGTTCCCGGAGCCAGCCGGAGTAACTGTGTTTATCAGTCTTTGCTGTCATTTCCAGATGGTGTTTTTCCATCAATTCCCAGATTTCTATCCAAAGATCCGCGTTTCGGATATGATTTCCTTTGGAATCCTTCCATCCCGTTTCTGCCATCTCCGAAATCTTTGCAATGTGGGCCGCTACGTAGGCATCTTCCGTATGCACGCAGATCCTGCTTGTTTTCGTGATCCTGGATAATGCAGCCACAAGGTTCTGAAGGTTTGCGCTGTGGTAAGTTCCGGAAATACAGCTGAATCCTTCCACTGTCCTGGTTGCGCCGGCGCAAATCGTCTCAAGGACGTATCCGCATCTTCTTTCTGTATTCTTCTGTACTTTTCTGTCCGTTTCCAGATATACGTCTACCTTCCACATTTCTCTCACCTCAGATCTGCAGTTTTATGCAGGTATAGTGCCGGTACGGGAACCCTGTAACCGGATTGATCCCCATATGTACGGATTCCGGATCTATGTAGTACCCCTTTGGGGCTTTGGGATAGATCATGTGTCCATACTTGTCCACCAGACTTCTACGGCTGATCACCTTCTGTTTTGGTTCTTTGCGGACCAGGTTTCTTGAAGGATGATATCGTTTCACCCCTTCCGGTTCCCATTCTTCCAGCGGCTTAGCTATATATTCCGCCAGATCCGCAAATCCTACGGTATCATTGACAGAACGGATATTGATATGTCCTTTGGTCCACAGCTCCGTAAATATCATGTCTGTGCCTGTATTTTCTGCCTGGATCCGGTTCACCAGGATGTGGACATGGGGTCCTCCCCTCTTTCCGATCTGCAGGCGGTATATGTACTTCAGTTCTTTTCCAAGCTTCCGATATCTTTTCCTTACTTTCTTGATCAGATCCGTCACATCCTTTTTCATCTGTTCCCATGCAGGTCGGTCCCCTTTCCGGTATGTGATCGTCATCCAGTGGTCATATTTTTCAAAGTTCCACTTGATCAGCCTTCTCAGGTCCCGCTCTCGCTTCCACTTGTTCTGCCTTTTGATATCCTCCGGAGAAGCCTTCTTTCTCTTCTCCCTCTTCTGTCCTCTGGCTCCATACCGTCCTGTGTGTTTTTCCTCTATCTCCATGGATTCCCCACAGTCCCATAAGTGCCTTACATACGCACATCTCATATCTCACCTGGTCCTATCTCTAATACTCCTTATCAAGCCTGTAAGGGGACTCATACCCCAAAAATAAATACGGGTTTTCGCCCGTGCCGCTTGACTGTTATCCGCCCAGATGCTATGATGTTATTGAACGTTTACATCTGGGGATTTTTCCCTTTGCCAGCACAGTGCAATGTGCTGGCATTTTTTATCTTCTTTTCTGATACCCCGTCCCAACCACGGCCACAAACGCCACCTGCCAGAACAGTCCAGCCATCAGAATCATCTCTGCCGGACTTCTCCACTGCCAGAACGGAAGGTTTGCTGTCGGGAGCGCGATAAAAAGGGATATGATCGCATCTCGTTTCATGGTTTCCTTACCTATCAATCCTTTCAATCTCCACGAATCTCTTTGCGTTAATGAAATACGTCCATCTGTTTTCTGATGTATGTATTGCATAGCCCCACGGGAATACGCCCTGCTGTAAGCCTTTTCTTACGGTATCGTGATTCATTCCCAGCAGTTGTGCGGCTTTCACAACGTCCAACCGCGGGATAGTTCCTTTTCGGGGGATGCGGAATGGCACCGGATTCTCTTCGTTTTTGAAATAATCTGGATTAAGTCCCAGGGATATAGCTATATCGCTCTGGACTTTTTCTGATGGGATCTGTTTTCCTGACAGGTACTGACTTATGGAGCCTTTACTTTTTCCTGTCATACCTACAACCTGTTTCTGATTAAGGTCAAGATCCTGCATAGTTTCTTTTAATTTCTCGGAAAAACTCATTTCTGTTCACCTCCAACCTTGTGTTTTCAACAGTGCACTCCTATTCTGTATATACAGGGTGCTGGCACACCCGAGTACATACGGAAGGAGATGTATATATGTTAAGTCCAGATTCCATGAATTTTATGGAGCACCTTGCCGAGCTGTATAAATCAACCGGTGTCAATTCTTTCGATTTTATTGAATACATGGATGTTCCTAACCACTCAGCTGCACTTGAAGAATTGATGGCTAAGGGATATGTATCTTGGAAAGATGATTTCCGGAATGTCCTCGGCACTATAACTATTAACCTTGATGTCCTGAAAGACGAAGATTAAACTTCTTCTTTCGGTTCCAGCAATTCTTTCTTCGGATCGGACTGTTGGAACATTTTCTTAAGCTCTGTGCTCTCCTTCAAGAATTCCTCGATACTTATTCCTTCTTTAAAGGAAAAATTATTAACATCAATTTTCATTTCCAAAGTCGGGCGAAGTTCCCCTTTTTCATCTAATGCAGAATATTTCAAGTCAGTAACTCCAGCACTGATGCATCTCCCATCCAGAAAAACATAAGTTCCTACTCCAACCGTTGCAATCATTAATTTAGGTACCATAATTTCCTCCTATCCGGCCTTGCGGGCCTACACTTGACTTTTCTTTTTCGTTCTCCTATTCTTTTTTTTACAGGCACTGCCATGCCAAGTATTTAAGAAAGGAGATGTACATATGACTCGTGAAGAATTAATCCAAATTGTCTCTGAAGATGTCGAAAAAATCTTAGACGAAAATCTGGAAAATAGTCTGCGTAAAATACTTGAAGATGTTTCTTTTGACAATCCACAAGAAATGTGTTTAAAAATGTGTAAAAACACTGTTACTGTTTCTGTTCAAACATCTGTTCAAGTATTGTTGGATGCACTATGTTTACTCGGAGTGGTTTCTCCGGAAAAGTATTCGCTTCCTGAATCACGTCCCGAATTACATCTGATTTTGGGCGGCCTTTCCGATAAGAAGTAATTTCTTTTTGCTGGCTTCGAACTACCATTTCGAGGTCAGCAATTCTTTTCTCTAAACTTCTGAATTTCTTTCTGGAAATCCACATTTTTCTCTCCTATCCGGCCTTACGGGCCTCAAGTTCTTCTTTCATTGCACTCATTCCTTCTGCTACTCCAAGAATTCGCTCCTGCTTATTCTCTGGGAGTTTGGGGATGATCTGTGCAAGGCGTGTTAAGATTTCATTTTCTCTCTTTGTCATAGTTCTCACTCCTTTCTGGCTTTTCCGTTGTACTTTGTTACGCCTTAGTTGTATATTATCACCATTCTGTTGTATTGTCAATTATTTTTTCACAACTTAGTTGTATTTTTCTATTGACTTATGTTTCGTAGTGGATTATACTTGCTTTAAAAGAAAGGAGGACGTGATGCAAACTATTAACGATCGTATTGGAATGGTATTGGAACGTTCTGGTAAAACCAAAACAGCTTTTGGTGAATCACTGAATGTTTCGCAACAATACATTTCAAAACTGGTAAAAACCGGAAATCCCAGCGAACTTTTAATAAATGATATTTGTGAAAAGTATCATATAAGAAAAGAATGGCTGGTCGACGGAACCGGTGATCCAGATCAACCGCTTGACCGTCAGGACGAGATCGCAAAACTTACCAGTGATCTGTTCAAAGGTCAGAAGAATTCCTTTAAGGAAAGACTGATACTTGCCCTTTCAAGGCTGGACGAAAGCGAATGGGAAGTATTAGAAAAGATTGCAGAGGAAATTGCAAAAGAAAAAGACTGAGGGAGGGTTCCTCAGTCTAATAGATTCTTGATGATTTTATAGATGAACGAGAGAATCTCTTCATCTGATATTTGTTCAAGAAGTTCTTTGATTTTTTCTTTGTAATTCATATGTATCCCTCCGTTCTACGTTTGCCGAACGTTTGTTTGTTTTAATATGCACCAAACATCCGTTCTTTGCAAGGAAATTGAGTACGTTATATTGTGCTCAACTGCTCCTTGTACTTATGATACGTGCTTTTTCGACAAAATTCGCCATGTTCGGAGGAATCGTCCAGAATTCTGGACACTTTTTACTTGTACGGAGAATCATACATATCTGATATCCGTACTTTCAGCACTGCTGCCAGTTTTTCCATGTTATCCATGGTAGGGGAATACGTTTCATTGGCAATATTATTAATCGTAGACTTCGAAATTCCAGTCATGGAAGCCAGTTGCCGCGCTGACACATCTTTTTGATACATGATTTTACCTAATAATATTCTCATAATGATAAGATAATCAAAATCATGTATTTTATACTTATCAAAATACAAATTTACTATTTGGAGAAATCAAAATGTCCAAACAAAAATCCTCAGGCAGCTGCGGAACGGCCTTTATATTGGTGACTATATTGTATGCTATTGGCCAATTTATAGAAGAAAATTATATAAAAATATTGATTATAATAGGTGTGATCATATTTATAATTGCCATTGGCATAATCATCAACCATCAAAAAGCAAAATCAGCTACGCAATCATCCACCTCAGAGTCAACAATAGACGATTATGTATCCAATCTTAAATATAGCCAAGCGCAGCATTTACTTGATAGGGCTAAACGATTAACTAACACTTTAAACACAACAACTAATAGATCTGAATTTTATACATCATTTGATGAACTTAATAATGTCCTGGTTTCCTTAACCAAGCTCGAAGGATCTGTTAAATTTTCTGGTGTATTGCCATCCGATGACCTGAAAAAAATTAACGCACAAAAGCAAGCAAGTATTGATCTGTTGGAGCAGCGAATAAAAGAGTCAAAAAATCAAATCCAAACTGATTCTGATATTGTGCCTAAACTCACACCAGAAGCAGAGATAAAAGAAACACTTAAAATTCACGATAATTTTAAGGCCGCTTCTAAAGTCTCCTCTGAAAGAAATTCTAAAATTGATCCTTATTTTGAAGAAGCGGGTCGGTTTATCATAGAGAATGAACGGGCTTCTATTGGTAAACTACAGCGTTTATTTGATATTGGTTTTAATCGAGCAGCAAGAATTATGGATCAGCTTTGCGATGCAGGTGTAGTTGGTCCCCAAGAGGGAAGCAGCCCAAGAAAAGTTCTTATGACAATGAGCCAATTTGAGGATTTTTTAAGTGATTTGGAAAATGTAGACGATATCTCAACTGTTTTTACAGCATTTAATTCGTATACTGCGCCTTGTCCAAACCCTCCCGAAGATAGGCTTCAGATGTATAATGGAAAATACGATTACATGGAAGGTCATGATTTTGAGAGGTTCTGTGCAAAGCTTTTGGAGGCGAATGGCTTTTCAAATGTTAATGTAACGCCTGGAAGTAACGATCAAGGGATTGACATTTTAGCAGAAAAACAAGATGTAAAATATGCAATACAATGTAAACGCTATTCTTCAGATGTTGGAAATAAGGCTGTCCAAGAAGTTTTTGCTGGAAAATCATACTACGGATGCCATGTCGGAGTTGTTTTAACCAACAGATATTTTACGTCATCAGCCAAAGAATTGGCAGCAAAAACTCAAATTTTTTTATGGGACAGAAATGTTTTAAATTCTCTATGTGAAAATTATTATGAAAAAAGCAACTAGATAATAAATAAAAAACCGCCCCAGTACGCCAATACCGGGACGGTGATGGATCTCCGAAGAGATACCTCATTTCGCAAAAATATTGTATCATCTTCGGAGCGGCTACACAATCAGAACATTTGTGTGGTCGTTATTTTTGTACCCATTTTAAGGAGGATGATATCATGAAATTGCCAAACGGCTTTGGCTCTGTTTACAAAATGCCAGGGAACCGGAGAAAGCCATGGGCTGCCAGGCTCACATTGTCAAGGCACGAAAATGCACAGGGGCGCATTGTCTGGAAGTATAAATATCTAGGATATTATGAAACCCGGCAAGAAGCTTTTTCTACCCTGGTGCATTATAACGAGCATCCATATGATATGGATGCAAATCGGATCACTTTTTCAGAAGTGTATGAAAAATGGTCTGCAGAACATTTTCCCAAAATTTCCAAATCAAGTATAAACGCATACCGGGCATCATATAAGCTCTGTGATCCGATCAAAGGTATGCGATTCAATGATGTCAGAAAATCACATCTTCAGAATGTCGTGGATATTTCCGGAAAAAATTATCCGCTACTGTGTAAATTCAAATTGCTCCTAAGCTCATTGTATCGTTTCGCTCTGGAAAATGACATCTGTGAAAAAGATTATTCGCAGTATGTTGATATCTCGCAATATAAAGACAGGAATCCTGATAAGATCAATCGTATTCCATTCAGCGATGATGAAATACAAACAATGTGGGATTGGACTGAAAGGAATGAATATATCAGCATATTCCTGATGATGATCTATTCTGGCGTAAGAATCGGGGAATTGAGAGATTTAAAAAAAGAAGATGTTCATCTGGAAGAAAGATATTTCTATATTCGAAAATCAAAGACTGCTGCCGGAATCCGTAATATTCCGATTGCAGATAAAACGCTGAGATTTTTTAAATATTGGATGAATCGCTACGATGAATGTGAGTATCTCATAGCAAATCGCAAAGGGCAGCATATGATTGACAGAAATTTCCGTAATGGTTACTGGAATCCCTTGCTGGAAGAGATGGGATTAAATCCGGATCACCATCCACACGATACGCGGCATACCTGTGTCAGTCTTCTGACAAGGGCAGGTGTGGATGAAAGGATTATTAAAAAAATCGTTGGCCACTCCGGCAGAGGTGTTACCCAGCAAGTTTACACACATGTAGAGATACCTCAGCTTTTAGATGCAATAAATAAGATATAGTAGAAGATACCCCGGCATAGTGCCGGGGATTCGAACACTCTTTTTGCAAGCAACGTGCAAGCAGCCTCTTATAGATTGTGCAAGATGCACAAAGCTAAAATGGCTGAATTACAGGCATTTTTCTAGTCTGAGAGGTGATAAAAATTCCCGCAAAAAGAATTATTTTATGTCGAAAGCCCCTTATTTTACAAGGCTTTTCGAACAATTTGCAAGCAACGTGTAAATAGTTCAATTCTTGTAATACTTTACTAATATTGAACTAAAGATGATACAATATCTGTCCGGCGGTGGGTACCTGCCGGACTTTTTACAATTGTAATAGGAAACTATTTCGTGTTGGCTTTCATGTGTTCGATCACCTTTGCCCAGGTATCTGCTCCACAGATTCCGTCTGCTGTGAGTTTCACATTCTTCTGGAATGCTTTCAGGGATGTATCTGTATCATTTCCGAAATCACCATCTACCTTCACTCCGAGCATGGCCTGCAGCATAGATACTGCTATTCCTTTGCTGCCCTTCTGGATAACTGGAAACTGGGCTTCGATTTTGTCTGTTAATGTTATGGTACTCTTTGTTGTATTTGTAGTATTGCTCATTGTTGTCTGTCCTTTCATATATGCAGCTGTTTTCTTTACAAACTCTGGCCAACGGCCTTCTGCCTGAATCCGGCGCGGGCAGTTTTTCCTGGAAGCATCATAGTGACGTTTCAGGTGATCTGTTCCCCAGCCATACTGTTTCAGAAGGGAGGCTGCCAGCTGTTCCGCTTTATCGACTGCTACATAGTAGTCTGTTTCCGGGTTTACACAGATCTCGATGTTGATAGAATTTCGGTTTGTGATGCCGTACTTGCCTTTTCCATCGCCTACGGCCCAGGCACCATCTGCATGATCCAGCGTCTGATAGATAGACTTGGAATCTACATAGTAGTGCACGGTTCCGGCCAGGTTGCCATTCTTCATTGCTGTAGCATGAGCTTTTGCGTCCGCTCCCTTGTTCCAGTTGTCTGTTTCATGAACTACAATATAAGCAGGCTTGTTCTGGCCGATATAGCAGTTTTTCTTGCTGATCATTTTGGTGATATTCATGGTAGCACTCTCCTTTTCTGATGTCTTAATAGATAATATGTAGTTCAGGATATTGATGATCTTCTGTCCGTAGTTCCGGCCAGCAGCCCAGCCCTGGCCTTTAGGATTTTCCTGGATGCCTAAATACTCGACATACTCCGCGCAACCTCTGTTGACGTAGGTGTAACGCGGATCAATGCATTTCTGCTCCAGTCGATCTGTACAGGCATAGGCCTGCAGGTGTTGGATCTGGGCCCGGATGCCCTCTGCCGGCGTCTTGAAGCTGTTGCCTCTTACGCCTGTTCTGGTCACACCCATACCGCAGAAATTATTCTGGCTGAGTGCTACCGCTGATCCGTTGAAAGTGAAGTTCCCGGTTTCCAGGCAGGACTGAGCAAATGCAATATCACCACGGACGTACTCAGCCGCTCCTTCTGTGATATATAACGGAATCATCTTAATGACCGAATCGGACACCAGTGGGTTTGCTTTTTTAATATAAGCTCGCATTTGTTCAACGCTGGCCTGTGGTCGTCCCATAATCTTTAACATGTTCTTCTCCTCTCTCAGGCGGCCGCCTGGAATAAGCTCAGGATGAATTCTCTTCCCATCTGAGTGATACGTCTGTGATAAATCACTCTTCCAGAATCCAGGACTTCCTGTTTGATTTCTTCATACCCCTGGTCACTGTATCTGGAGTACATTACCCAGGTACCATTTACCTGATACTGGATCTTCTTTTCTACCAGAATCCTGTTCAACTGGGTTGCGGATCTCAGTCCCAGTTCCTTGGCTATTTCAGTTACTGTGTAGGTTTTGTTTACGTGCATGAGGATGGCATTCTTTCTCTCTGCCTCTACTCTGGCAGCACGTTCTTCTTTCAATCGGGTCAGGAGTTCGATGCCGAAATCTGGATTGTTCAGGATGTTGTCGATCACGTTGTCTGTGGCGTACAGGCCGTGTTTACGGATGCTTTTCAGGATTTCCTTGACTTTCTTCTTGAATTCTTTTGCGATAGGCTTTCTTGACTGCATGAGAACTTCATACAGGCCATCTTCTGTAAGAAACCATGCTTCAGTCTTATAATTTGAACCATTCATACTAATTGTATGAACGGTTTTTTCTTCAGGATCTACACTTGCGAGCATCTTGTTTGTGTTTGCAATAGAATAATCAATCCAGTCTGCAACATCTTTGGCCAGAAACATTGGCTCTTCCGGTGTGCCGTACACTTTAAAATGTTTTCCAAGCACTTCCTGTTCATTTAATACTTTTAATTCATTCATGGTATTTCTCCTTTCCAGACAAGAAAAGAGGACGATCACTCGCCCTCTGAATCCTTATATTTTGTCCTGTCCCAGATTTCTTTGACTTTCTCCCATCCTCCAGTTGCCACCAGATACACAATAAATGCGGCAATAATTGATGCCACGATATAATACCAGGTGATTGCAGCTTTATAATATGTGCACAGGATCAGCAGAGTCACCGGGCACAGAATCAGGGATGCCGTAAGCGCCACGATGCTGGTCTGGATATTCTTCAGCCCCGGAAGATCCTTGATCACCTGTACGACAGCTGATACGATGAAAGCCAGAATGCCGATCAGAGCAAGGGCGTAGGTTACATACTGTGTGATTGTGTTAATATTCATGATCATTCTCCTTTTCTCTTGATATGTAATTCTTCTATTTCCTGTTTCATTTTTGTTACCATGCCGTTTCCTCCAAGACGGTGGTAGGCTTCATACATCTCGCAAAAGTTCTGATAAGCGTAAGATGGAATATCTCCTGCTTTTGTATACTTCGAGTGATATTCAATCATCTGGACACGGAGCAGGAGCATGGTTCCTTTACTATTTGCGTCCCGATCTTTTTTCTGGTTTTTCAAAAGCCAGACAATGTAACCAAGTAGGATCGGCAATGCAATAAGATAAGTCTGTGTGAGTATTTCTTTCAATTATTCACGCTTTCTCCGGTGTTGCGCCGGCGCAATTTTGTATAAAAATAAGAGCCTCACGGCTCTGCTCTAATACCTCTTTTATATTTCATTTAAATACCTCTTCATCGTCCATATCTGCATATTTACGGCATTCATATTCCAGAATGTCAAGTTCCCGGTCGATTTCTTTCTGCGATTTTTGCTTTAGCTTCATGTCGTAAATCGCAGACCAGAGTTTTGAAATTATCTGCAGCTTTGTCATTTATCTTCCTTTCTTTTCTTAAAAAGATGATAATGCGGTTTTTCTTCTCCGAATATCCGCCATCGAATTAAATCATCCAGAAAGATTCCGACCGCTGACAGGAAGAACCATAATGCTGTAAATTCCGGGCAGATCTGGCCAAGTATATTTCCAGGCATGTTGCTGTAATCCCACATATTCAGTTTCAGCCATACATTCAGTATTAACCCAGAAGCAAATTCAATCATTGTAATTCCAAATGCAGCTATTAACTGTTGACGGATCAGTGGCATACATCGTGATCTCTCGTTAATCACTCCGCAAATGATGAAGCATAAGCCTCCGCACACTGCCATTGCCGGAAATGAATATCCCCGGAAGATCACTTCCAGGGAATAATAAAAAACTCCTCCGATCAGGAAGAGTGTCAGGTACTTTATGATTTTTTTCACTATGCAATACCTCCGGATGCAATGGCTTTCATGTAATCTTTCAGAACTTCATTCTGAAACTCTTCCGGAACTTTTGCTCCCCACTTGATCTGATCCAGATCTCCAGGTTTCGTTACCGACTTGATCCACATATTCAGGGCATTGCAATATGTCGTGTAGTATGATACATAGAACATTGCTTTATTGACGATGTTCTGCATGTCCTCAGCCGAGAAATACTTGCAAGGATGTCCGTCCTCATGGTACTCCAGCTTTTCCTCTCCAGCTAACAACTGCATTTTCTTTCCGAAAAGATTCAGCTGATCTTTTTCTGTCAAGCTGAAATGTTCCACCCCGGAAGATGTGCTCACATCTACTCCAGCGTAAATCGTCTGCTCACATGCTAATGCAATTTCCTGGTATTTCGCTTTTCTGGCATCCTCCAGGCTCAGATCTTCCACACTGGAAGGATCCGGAACCTCCTCCGCTTTTGCGTACCAGTAATCAAAATCTGATTCGATCTCTTCCTGGGTTACTTTGCCCTGGTAATGGAACTGGACCTCCTCGCACTCCCACACCTTGTACTTATTCTTCTTTCCATCCTGGATGTCCTCTTTATCCACCAGCTCAATGTTTTTACGCATGATAACATCTGTTCCGGAAAATACCGGATAGACCTCAACTGCTGAGGGCTGCGATAAGTAAGATTCTCTTCTCATTTTCTACTTCCTTTCCGTGCTTACTTGCACTGTATGAACACATTTTGAATAGCTTATCAAAACAATACTCCATCCGGAATTTCAAACTGTTGCTATGCTTTATCCACCCTTTGTATGCTGCAATCCGGCAGGCTCTCCACCATGGGATAAATCCTTTCGCCTTGAAATCTTCCCAGGCTCTGAGCACTTGCCTCCGGATTCTCCGGAATACTCTCCCACGGATGATCGTGTATCTCCTCCGGACTACATAGCCCATCATATCAACTCCGGATGTACGTTTCTTACTGCCTTTTCTTCGTTCTTCCAGGTTCTCCCGTTCTTCATCAAACGAAGCTACCTGGTAGAATTGCCAGATATCCTTAATCTTCAATCCAAACTTGTCATGAGCCCAGATCGTAGCTTTCTTCATTGCCTTTTTCAGCTTTGAAACATCGCCATAGATCGTGAAATCATCTGCATAGCATACAATCGCATATACAAGCCTATTCCGCTTTCCTCTGCGTATCTGAGCTTGCTCATAGATATATCTCAATACATAAGACATCACGTAATTGAATAGCCATGCCGGAAGATATCCACCTATGCAAAGATGGTTCCCAGGATAATTGCTCATAAGAGCACCCAGGAACCATAGCAGCACTTTATTCTTGCCAATGTCTCTCCTCAGCATCTCCATGACGATTGGAACCGTCACTGAGGGATAAGCCTTTGTTACATCTCCTTTCAAGGCAACTACCTTGCCGTGAAATTTCTTCCGGAGCAGTCTTTCGATCTTCCGCTTTCCGGCTACGCCTCCCTTATTCGGGATGCTCCCGTACTGGATCGGTAAAATCTTCGCTCTGAAAAGAGGTTTCAACGCATATACTCCGATATATTCAAACACCTGCTGTTCTGGAGATTCCTGGCAGATATCACGGAGCTTCTGCGTCAGCCCGTCAATTCTTTGAAATTGGCGAATCGGTTTTAATTGTAAATCTCGGTTGATTATACGTTGCGTCAGCATCTTTGCTACTTCTGATTCAGCTTCCAGGGTTCGTTTAAAATCCTTATTCAGCTGATCTTCTACGATCTCACGCTTTGTTATTTTCCCGGTCTTGCATAGCAGACGTTGGAAATCTTTTCTGCTCCGCTTATTCCGGAAGCATTCCACAACGGCAATCTCATTAAATTTCCAGTCCTCAATATTGACCGTTGCTGGTTTGCAATATGTTTTCACACATCAACCTCCTTAATATTCATCTGGTTACTTCCGTGGCTTTCCCTTTCGGTACTAGCCTCGTTGGTTTCAAGTTATTTTCGCGCATAAGCGAGGATTATACGATGCAATGATTTTTTAATACTCTTTTCAAAATTGTACCAGTTGCTCCGAGAGAGCCGTTCCAGTTAGCGTTAGACACCCCATTGTTCGAGTTACGGCAAGGAACGCCAGCAAGACCACCGCTGTACAAGTAACCAAAGCACCAAGCCGCACGAACACCAGACGCCGCAGGCCCGTAACCGAAGCCAGCTCCCAGACACCGTATAACCCTAAAATTATTTTATTTGCAAATAAGACAATAAAGGGGCTTACTGCCCCTCTGCTTCGCATTCACCCCGTTTTTAACCCTCAAGACCAGGTGCTCCGAGAGAGCCGTGCCAGAGAGCGCTAGACACCCCATCGTTCGAGCTACGGCAAGGAACGCCAGCAAGACCACCGCTGTACAAGCAACCAAAGCACCAAGCCGCACGAACACCAGACGCCGCAGGCCCGCAACCGAAGCCAGCTCCCACTCCAACGCCGCTTCCGCTTGCGTTGGTTGCCTCCGGCCATAGAACATCATCATTGATTGCATTATCAGTAATATACTTCCATGTCCAGGCAGCCGTATCTTTCGGAAATACCAATGTTGGAACATTTACTTTTTCGTAGTTCTCATTGATTGCAGAGCCTACTTTTGACTGATCGTAACATTTGTAGCAATCAAAACAATAATTCTCATTCGCATCCTGGCTCCACTGCCATAATTCATCGGAGACAATCAGATAGGAACCATTCATAAATTCTACACCCTGGATCATTCCTGGTTCTTTTCCGGAAGTCGGGCTGATCTTGCTACCATCTCTGCCAAGAACATTATCATTCCATCCGGAATAATACGGGCTTGTAGAAAGATATGTGCTTCCGGCTGTTGTGTCAAAAGTCTTTCCTCCGTTATCCACATAGACTGCTGAATATTCTTTTGCTTCAATAGTCACTGTTTCGATGGCTGTAATCAGTTTTCCATCGAAGATAGAATAGTTACTTGCTGTGTTTCTGTCAGATCCGCTCTGAATGCCAAGCATAACAGCCGAGCCAACCAGAAGGTTTGCAGCCTGCTCCTTTGTCAGAATTACCCTTTCTACTCCAGTCTCACTCACTGCAACTGTGTACTGGTAGTTGTAATTTGTACAACCTTCAATCTTTCCGGAATTTCCTTTACGTCCATATTTCAAACGCATCATAGCATCCAGGAACTTGATAAGAGATCCAGAAGCTCCGGAATACTGTGCTCCTCTGCCTCGCCATCTGCTTACGCCTGTCTGGTGGGATGTTCGGTTTACCGGTTTCAATCCGGTTCCACATGTGATACCTCCATCTGCATCAATTCCGGCATAATACTTCGGGTGCGCCATGTATTCGTGCACTGTTCCGGTTCTGTCGGTTCCTTCTTTCCAACGTTTGTAGCCCGGTGCCGGAGTGCATCTTGTTTTTAGATACTTATAGTCCTTGTCCTGCCATTCACGTTTATAGGTATTCTTCTGGATAACCCAACATAGGTGTTCTCCGCCTCTGACCTTTGCAGTATCGTCAATATGCTCCACATAAAAAATCTCATGGGAACCATCTGCTTTTTTCTCTGCCGCAACCTCAAGACACCAGAACTGCGGAAGGTGTGCAAAAGGATCGGATCCGGCTGTTGATTCTGTAGACGGTGTGCATGTTAATCCGGTAGAATCATCCGTTAGCTCTCCGATCATGGACGTGCTCTTGGAATACCTTGGTGTGGTTACTCCGTGAACTCTTGTATCAACCAGAACATTTCCGAACCACCTCTCCAGCATTTCAGACTTCGTGTAAAGATCCGGATTGTACTGAATCTTCCACCATTCAGCAAAAAGGGCGTCCACCTCTGCTTTAGAAGTAGCCGCCGCAACTTTCTCTTTGTATTTCAGATCCATTTCTCCAGCGATCTGATCTCTGTGTACTTTCACAAGTAACTGCATTGTCGTGTCTCTTGGAATGTTTATAGTTTCACTCACTTAACTTACCTCCTATGCACTTAAAATAATAACGTCAAGACCACCATCGCCCTCGTTGATCCGGAACGCAATGGTGTTGGCTTGGTTGACAAGTAACTCTGTGGCTTCTTTCGCCTTGGCAATGGCATCCGCTGTATCTGCCTGCCTTTTCTCTTCATTCTGATTTCTAGTAGTTTCCGAATTAGCACGGGCAGTCTCGGCATTGGTGCGAGCTGTCTCAGCCCGGGATCTTGCCTCCTCCGCCCTCACTCTGGAGATTTCAGCATTGGTACGAGCTTTCTCAGCTTCATTCGCCGCTTTCGTAGCTTTATCTGCATTTCCGGCAGCCGTATTTGCTGTAGATGCCGCCTGGTTCGCAGATCCAGCTGCTGCAGAAGCAAGGGAAGTTGCCTGGTTTGCATTTGCAGCCGCAGCGTTCGCAGCACTTACTGATGTCTGGATCGCAGAATCAATCTGTTTCGCATTGTCTACAACTTTCTGTAATGCCGTTTCCTGGCTTTTTCCGTTCTTTGTGGCAGTCTCGGTCGCAGTCTGCTGGGTTTTTGCCGATTTCGTGACGTTTTCAAGGTTTGTCTGCTGGGTTTTCCCGTTCTTTGTGGCGGTCTCAAGAGCAGTCTGCTGGGTTTTCCCGTTCGAGATAGCAGTTGTCAGATCCTGCAATGCTTTCTGGACTTCTGCAGACTTCGTGTTGATCGCCTCCACCTGCTGTTTCATGGTAGCAGCTGATTTTGCAACTTCGGTCTTGATGTTATTGTAACTCTCGTTTTCTTCATGTATCTTTTCCATGCAGGAAATAAAGGCACTTCGTACTTCTTCCCCGTATTCAGCGTTTCTCAGCTGTTCAACCTCTTGAGAGATATCTGCCATTTAGTCCACCTCCTCGATTTCAGTCTCCTCTTCAATGCACTGTTTCTCTTCTGTGGTCTGTGGTTCCGGATCCGGTTCTGCACTGGGAGTTTCTCCAGGATCCTCCGGATCGACCGGGTTTTCAAAAGCCTGGATCAGGTCAGCTTTCTCTTTTTCAAAAGTCTCCTGCATCTCTTTAGTCTGAGCTTCGTAATACTCCTTCATTTCTTCCTCATACCTTGCGGTATCGTCTGCCAACTCATTTCCGGCATTTGCTCGGATCTCAGCCAGGATCCCGCTCAGGATTCCTTCTGCCATGAAAATAGGCAGCCCGTAAGCCGCCATTGTATTTCCAACCTGCCTTGTCAGAGCTTGTTTTGCATCTGCATAAATCACACTAAACGGTCTGGTTGGTTTCTTTCTCTCTTCCATCTTTTTCTACCTCCTGCTCTCTTTTGATGGTTCCTACAGCTACACTGTTTTTTGCTGTTTTTTTTGGTTCTTCACCTTTTGGAAAAATAAGTTCCACACTCTCACCTCCTAATTCCAGTAGCCGACAATAATTCCGTTGTATACTCTCAAATGAGAATACGTCCAACTATTACCGTTGTTTGTTATCTCGCACACAATCGGTATCGCTCCGCTAAAAGCCGTATATCCTCCTGCCGATATGCTTCCAATTTTGAAATTTTTTAATGTATACCAGTTTCCAATCAGATTGCATCCCAGATTCACTCCGTATTCATCGTAAATACTGTTTGCTCGGCTAAAACACAACATAGTAGTGTAGGAAGTTGCTGAGGAACTTGCTTTTTGAGCAAATGCCATGTACTTTCCTTGTGGTTCCAAATCGAACACCAATCCCTTATGAGCATTGTTCCCTGCCCACTGGTTTGTTCCGATTGCTCCGACATAATAACCGTCTCTGTAAAAATGATTACCCGTTTCATCGAATACAGCACGTTTCTTAGAGTTCTCTACTCCGTAATTGTAAATAGCAATCTCTCCTGGATTGATCTGCACATATTTTGAATTTTTATTAAAGGCTATAATCACGTTGTTGTAATACTGCGTGATATAGGATCCCATCTCGCCTTTGCTTACCTTTGAGGTAATAGATTCGGCGTTTTGTTTGATCGACGAAGAAAGTTTTTCTTCTCCGGCGGTAGCTCTTGACACCTCGGATTCAATGGAATCTTTCAGCACTTGAAGCTGGCTTTCCGAATATCCTGAGATATACCCCAGGATCTCAATATCCGTGATATAAACCTTTGTTCCGGAAGTATAGTTGTAAACATAGAAATACCAAGAATTGGCAGTTACATTATCGAACTCCAGCTCAAAAGTTTTATACGTTTCTGTTACACTTCCGGCATCTGTGTACTTATTGGTTCCGGCAAAATAGATCCGGATCCGTGATGTCTGACCTTCTCCGCACTTTGCCTTGAATCTCACTGTAAATGGACCTGTTTTTGGAACTTTTACAGTTTGTCTCAGGTAATAGCTGGATGTCTGCGTCTCACGATCCAACAACGCCCAGTTCTTTGATCCATCCTGAACTTTCGTGATGTATGTCGTGTTTGATCTGTACCAGTTTTTGAAAGCGTCCTCAGAATCAGAAAAACTGCCGTTCTGGCAGTAATCGTGCTGAACATTTGTATATACTTCTTTGACCGATGCAGCTACCTTCCCAACTTCGACCTCCAACTTTGCGTCTACGTCATCCAGAAGCTCTTGCATATCCCGGAGGCAACGAATGTCTGTGATATACAATACAGATCCGGAATATCCGTATACTGTCACCGCCACAGATTTTGACGCCCTGGTAATCTGTACTTCCTTGCTAAAAGCATTAAATTCATCCGGATTATATCCACTCAGGTACGATGTGGTTTTGTTCTCTGAAAATCCATACTGGATGTATGAAGGTCGGTACTTCGATCCTTCCGGATATGCCGCTTCAACAGCAATCTTGTATTTTCCAGCTTCCAGGATTCCCAGACTTTGTGTCAGTGTTACTGATCCGGATCCAGTAAAGGTTAGCTTGAATGCTTTCGTGTTCCGGAACTCTGATTTTTCAATCTTGCAATTTCCGGTTGCTCCAGACAACGTAAATTTGCCGATATCGAGCGTTTCCTGCTCTCCTCCGGCAATGTAGTTCTTTCTGGCAACTGTTTCTTTCACGCTCCTTACGGACAGTGCGATTTTATTCTCCATGTTGGTTATGGAGTTCTCTATCTCCTCACGGGCAACTCTGACTTTATCATCGGCATGATTTTTCGCCGCTGTTTCACTCTCTGTTATCTTCTTCTCTACGGAAGTTCGGTAACCTGCATCTATGGATTCCGCCACGATGCTGTTTGCCATAACCATCTTTCCGTTGATCTTTCCATCCATCGTGAGTGCTACTCCGTCAGCTGGACCGTCATATCCATTACTGTAGTGAGCCAGTCCACCCAGTCCCCATCTCCAGAGGTTCTTTGCATTGGCAACTCCCGGAGTATCTGAAACAATGAACTCATTTTTTGTGTGGATCGCATTACCCGTCTGGTTCATGTCATTTAAGAGGTTCGTAGCGTCCCGTAACGCCTCCTGGAGGATTTCTCCTTTGCTCGGTATAGAATTTATAGTCTTTTCTATTTCCTCGGCTGTATGGCTATTTGAGGACGTGTAGGTATTACTCTGCTTTTCCGTGCCTAATGTAATGGTATTTTTGGAAAAATTGCTGATATATACCTTTAGGCTGGACAATGGCATTTTCGCATCAAGTCCATGTGGAGGGGAAACACAACGAATCAGATCTCCGACCTCGAACTCCTGGATATCATCATCCGTCAGATTCAGATCAATAGCTTTCAATTCAAGAACCATATTCTCAAACTGTACACTTTTCAGATATTCCCGTCCTTTTTTCATCAGGTTCGATGCTACTTTTACATCATCCCACGTAACAGTCTTGTAGATCCTTCCGTAGGCTGCCACTGCACTGTCATCAGAGACGTAATCAACGCCTCCGTTCACTTCTTTGATCGTCAGTCTCTCTTCCAGACCTTCAATGCTGGATTCCTCCAATTTCGCACCCAGAGGAATAACACACGTTACCAGGTCGGAAGCGTCCATGTTTTTAGAGTAATCAAGTAAATTCTTCCCGAACCTGATCTCCTGACTGTTCTGGGTATAAAATTCATCATCATTCAGATAATCCAGGTAGCGGATGCCATCCTCTTTCCGGATTACAAGATGTCCTCCCAGTCTGTCTACCAGCTTATCTTTCAGGGTTTCTCTGGTAGTTTCCCAGTTAGCGTACCGATATAGGGAATCGTTTGGATCCGTAACCGATACACGTCCCAGTTTGAATTGCTTTCGCTCCTCAACTTGGGAATTGTGATTATCAATTACCGTTTTCAGGTAATTCTTGACCGAAATATTGTGATACACTGTCGGCCTCTGAATGCTGTCACAAAAATAGGCAAGTTCTCCTTCGACGAATACTTTCTTAACTCCCTTGGAATCTTCATCGTCATAGAGAACTCGCCCTGCAAATTTTTCTACTCCATCTTTGTAGAAAACAATGTCAGTAGTGAGCTTTTTCACGTACTGGTAATACGGGTGTGTCGGGTAGACTGAAAACTCAGCCTGCCCGTTCACATTATCTCCCTTCTGGTAGTATGGATCCCCGACTATTAGTGCCTTAACCCGTGGGTTATGGATCATGTACTCTTTCCCATCCACAAAAGCCTTAATTGTATACATTTACAACATACCTCCTCTGTGAACGATTGTTATTTTTCCTTTACCCTGGAAGTACAGCTTATTCTCTCCCTCGTAAAGTTCAACGTCATACATGATATTTTCTCCGGCGTATATATCATACGTTCCGTTTCTGTATTTTACTTTCATTGAAGCGTTTGAAATAATTTTCAGCGTGTCGTTATACGGATATCCGTCCAGGATTATCTCTTTCCAGGATGTCGGACTGTTGATGTCAATGTCTGAAGTATTCCGGATCACTCCATCTATGAAGCTGAACGTGTCCCATTTCCACGGTTCGTTGGAAGATGTGACATCCAGCTTATAAGGATCACACGTGCATTCAATACTGATTTCTGCAAGCTCCTCATTAGTTTTCTTAGTGTCAATATGGCACCGTCCGGTATAATAATAGCCGGAATCGACATCCAGGATGATCCGCCTTTCCTTCCCTTCGATCGCTCTCGCAATTCTACTGATTAGTCCAGTCCAGCGGATGTAGCTGCAATCTCTGGCGTCAAATGTAAATTTCAGTGTTCGCATTTCATACACTACGCCACCATTCTGAGCTTCTGTCAGATCCAGGGATCCATTCATGCCATTTACACTAACGTATACCGTCTTTGCTTTCGGAACTCCGATAGACACGCTTTTCAGCTTCAATCCCCAGTCATTATATGAGTGGGCGTCATCGAAAGACACGCCCGTTACTTTTACTGGCATTCATTAACCCCCTCTCTTTTTATGGGTGTCTATTCTACCCATATCTTTATCTACGATAGGTGTTGTTGCGTGACCTATCTCCTTTTCGTCCAGGTCAACGTGTACATGCGTCTCCCCTTCGATTACAACCTCAGTTTTGCTTTCAACGAATGATTGTCCGTTTTCCTGTTCAACTTTGTATGTCTGGCTTGTATTCTTATCCAGTGTAATCTTTCCGGTTTCGACATTTACTGCCGCCTGCATCCGATCCGCAAGTGCTTCCATTTCTTTGTCTGTCTGTTTCTCCAGATCCGGCATGGAATCTTCAATACCAACTCCTACACCAGGAGGGATCCACTGACCGACTTCTTTTGCGAATACTCTTGATGGAGAATGTATTCCGAGAGCGCCTTTTACTCCGTCAACAATTCCAGAGAAGAAGCTCTTGACCTGACTCTTGAACCATCCAGCTGCATTGCAGATTCCGTTCCAAACACCTGTTACGATGTTATGTCCGACCGACATCATCTGTGACGGTAAGTTTCTTACTCCGTCCAGGACAGCATTTACCAGCTTATTAGCCGCTTCACGTCCCTTGGACATCAGATCTGATCCCCAGGAAACTACTTTTGCCGCCGCGTTGCACAGCCATGTCCAGATCTTGCCTGGAAGCTGAGAGAAAAAGTTCACGATCGCATTGATCGTGTTACTTGCAGCTGTTCTGGCATTACTCAGCATATTAGATCCCCATGTAATGAGGTTCTGGAGCGTGTTATGGAGCCATTGCTGTACCTTTCCTGGTAATTCGGAGAAGAATGTCACAACTGTATCAATTACGTTCTGTGCCGCTTCTCGTGCTTTCTGGAGCATGTTGCTTCCCCAGGTAACAAAATTGTTATAGGTATTCGTCAGCCACGTCCAGATCTTGCCCGGTAATTCACTGAAAAATGTAACAATGTTGTCAATGATGATCGGAACATTCGTTTTTACCCAGTTGACTGCATTTATACCAAATTCAATCAGCTTCCCGATGACAAATCCCAGGGCGTAGCCGATCTTGTATGGAAGATCTGTAAAAAATTGCACGATCGCATCAATCGCAGTGCTTACCACTTGTGATGCAGATTCCAGTAAATTAGATCCCCACTCCTGGATCCCCGAAATAACCTGATATAGGAACTCAGAAATACGTCCAGGCAAAGCCTCGAACCAGGCAACCACGGCATCTACAATTTCACCGATTTTTGATGGAATTTGCTGGATAAATTCAACGATCTGATCCCAATGCTCCTTTATCACGATAACCAGATTTGCAACCGCAAATACAATTCCAGCAATCGCAGCCGCTACCAGTGCAGGTGCTCCCAGAATTACCGCTCCGACCGCAGCCAGGGCAATTCCAACTCCCATCAGGATATCTTTTATTATGCTGAATCCGTTCTTGAACATGTCAATGAAATTTGTGACCGCAAGTATCGCACCAGCTATGATAGATCCTACCCCGGCAATGACTGTTCCGAAGGTAGCAAAAAACTCTCCGATCGCAGAGACCGCAGAGCCGATAAATGATCCGATCTTTGTCATCACGGATCCTGCTGTTGTAGCAAGTCCGCTGAGTTTTGTTCCAAAGGCAGCCAGTTTAGGGAACTCTAATGCAATTACTTCTCCCAGGGTTCCTGCTCCGCCCTTCCAGAGGGCAAACCCTTCAACCGCTTTTCCTACTACTCCGACAATTCCGGAAACTCCACCCTTGAATGTTTTCAGGATAGAGAAAAGACTGCTTACTGATCCTACAACATCTTTAGCAACTTTCAGTGCCGCAATAGACGCTGCAATGGTTCCGATCGCTTTTCCGATCGCTTCCATGGTAGCCGGATCCTGGCTGTCGATCACGGAGAAAATATCTCCAATCAGATCTACGACACCTTGTACAATTTCCCCGGCAGTATCTAAAAATCCCTGGAAGAATCCATCCAGCAAAGCAGAAACACCAGGAAACTCTTCACTCAGCCCCTGGCAGAATCCGGCGACAAAATCTTTTGCCGCCTGGATAATCAATGGCAAGTTTGTTTGAACAGCCTCGCCAATTTTACTTATCATTTCACCGAAGGACTGTCCCATTTCTTCTGAATGGTCTGTCATCGCCTGGAGAAATTCCGTAAACAGATAAATTCCAGCCGACCACATGTCCCCGGCAACATCCATGATCGCACGTACCAGTTCCGCAACCATCGTTGCTCCGGCAGCCGCAAATTTGCTCTTGTGATCTATGATTCCCTGGATAAAGGAACCTACGAGGTTTTCAGCAGTTCCGATCAGTTTCGGTGCCGCTTGTGCAACCTCTGTTACGATCTGAGCCATAACTTCCCCGGCTTTTGCTACCAGGGAATCAAGTCCACCGTCATTGAATGCCTCTTGCAGTCCCTGGACCATCGTCTGGGCTTCTTTGACGATATCTTTTAATGGTGTCTGCATCTCCTCGTACAAGGAAATAGCAAGACCTTCTAAACCTGATTTCAGGATCGTAATTTGTCCGCTCAGGTTGTCGTTCATGGTTTCCGCCATATCAGCGGCAGCGCCATCGCAGTTTGCAATAGAATCCGACAGCTTGTTAAAATCATCATCGGAAGCATTTACGATTGCAAGCAATCCAGACATTGCTTCCTGTCCGCCTAAAGCGGCAGCCATTTGAGCTTTCTGATCTTGTGTCAGTCCGGAGAAACCTTTTCTCAGATCCACCATGATCTCATTCAGAGATTTCATAGATCCGTCACTCTTTGTCAGAGATATTCCAAGGGCATCCATAGCTCCCTGGACTTCCTTAGTCGGTTTCGCCATTCTGGTAAAGATGCTTCGCAGAGAAGTACCTGCCTGGCTCGCCTTAATTCCGGAGTTAGCCATCAGTCCGATTGCTGTAGCACAATCCTCCGCAGAGAACCCAAGAGCTCCGGCAACTGGTGCAACATACTTAAATGTCTCTCCCATCATGCCTACGTTGGTGTTGGCATTGGATGATGCTTTTGCCAGGATATCTGCAAAATGCGTAGAATCCGATGCGGATAGCCCAAAAGCCGTCAAAGCATCGGTAACAATATCACTGGTTGTTGCCAGATCCTCTCCGGAAGCAGCCGCCAGGTTCATAATACCTTCGATACCGTCTAGCATGTCGGCGGTTTTCCATCCAGCCATTGCCATGTATGAAAAGGCATCTGCTGATTCAGAGGCACTAAATTTCGTTTTAGCACCCATCTCTTTTGCTTTATCCGTCAGGCTTTTCAATTCATCCCCGGTAGCTCCGGATATTGCTGCCACATTGGACATAGACGATTCAAAGTTTGCTCCGGTTTTGATCGCCGCAGTTCCGATCCCCACTACAGCTGTTGCCGCCCCTCCGATGATCGCAGTTGTGGCTTTTAATGCAGTGGAAGCACAGGAACCAATTTTGCTGATACCGTCCTGGAATCCAGAAGAATCTATGGAGGTATCAAATTTTAGTGTGCCATCATAGCCCAATGTTTTCACCTCACTTTAAGGGCAAACAATGGATTATCGGCTCATAATGGCACTACTTAATCTGTTGTCCGTATTTAATTTTTACTTCAAAAACATTAGAGCACTTTCGCCCTTTACAAGCTACTTGCACTCCCTTACACTCTGCCTCCTCAGTAAAGAAAAGAGGCATCCGATACCCACATGCAGGACAAACCACCTGGGTATACTTCTTTCTGTCTATTTTCAAACTATGCAGCCACCTCCTTATACCAATCCGGTAAGATCTCCGCCATGTAGCAGAGCTTCTGTCAGGAGTTCGTTTGCCTCCCTTTCGGCATCCGGGATAGGAAGGGCATGTACAGTCTGCATTTTCTTGTAGAACTCTCTCTGTTCCTTAGACATCGTGGAGGTTATGTTGATACTTCTATACCCCATGATCTTTACAAACTCCGTGTCCTCTCCCAGTGCCTTAAATAAAGCCCTGAACTTCCACCAGTGAAGATCTTCCACATCTTGTAAATCAATACCGTATTGCTCCAGGAAAGCCGCATAGATATAGTCATCGTCATATTCAAATGAGTACACTTGCTTTGATCCGCTTCCTCCGGATCCTGAGCGATCGCTTTCGGTTTCTCTGCCGCATCTGTAAAACCAGATCATTTTCTCGACCGCTTCTGTCATGTTCTGTGGAATCTCCGGGTAATAAAGTTTTAACCCCTGAATAAGTTTCTGACGTTTTCCCACCTCATCGTCCTGCATGAGTAATTCAAACAGAATAGAAATGCGGAAATCGGAATTGATCCGATACTCCGCACCGTCTATTTCTACTGTTTCAGGAAGCACGTCCAGAATGATGTTAGCCATTGTTTACGGCATTAAAATTGTTTCTGTTCTGGTGCTTGTTTTTGCCACCTTTTCTCTGTTCGGCTCTTCTCTGCTGTCTGTTCTGCACTCTTCCAGATCCGTATTTTGCTGAAAGATCATCCATAAAGGTTTTCGCCTCTCCAGACAATGCAGTTACCTGGGCGAATCCATCCATACGGATTCCCAGGTTATTGTTCTTGTGGAACACCTTCTCGGCTGTTCCGGCTCCAAACAGTTTATCGAAGTATTCATTTACGCAGGTGCACTGATATCTCATTCCATCAGCCGTTGATAAGCCTTCATACGCATTAGGATCCTGGATCTTTTTCACGATCCATTTATTCAGATCCTCAAATTTTTCTACTACGTCTGCATCCATCAGATCCAGTTCAAGATCTACTCCGTTAATGGTAACTTTACTCATTTTTCTTTACCTCCTGAATTAAAAATCAGCAGCTCCCTACTCGGTAGCCGCTGTGAATGTTTTTGTCTCCGTATTGAATGTACCGAGGATCGGATCCCCAACTGCATTCAGGTTTCCTTTGACAACCTGCTTATTCTCTCCGGAATAATCAGATACCTCGCATGAAACAAGGAATTTTCGTGCTTCAAATTCGTTCTGACCTGTTCCTTTGTTCCAAAGTTCAACTCTTACATACTCAAACTCTGCATCGGATCCGGTGTAATGGTTTCTTCCAACCATGTAAAGAGCGTCAACGGCTTTTTCCTCCTGGATATGGTCTGCCTCGAACGGAAAGCTGGTTTCATATCCGGTCACGGAAGAAGAAGAACTCTTCTCGTTGACATATTTCACAGATTCCGTCTGTGCTCCTGGGCTTTCGTCCAGGGTAGTAAATCCGGTTCCCATGAGTGCATACTCCGCTTTTTCAGCAGTGCCTACATTCAGGTAATCGGCAATCATGTGACGCATTACTGCTGTTCGTTTTGACATTCTTGTGCTACCTCCTTCTGGTAAATCAATCTTAACTGTATCTGGTATCTGGCGTTTCTCATGGATCCATCAAACATGTACCCATTGGAAAGCACTTCTATCTTCTCCGCATAGCAATTTTCCGGAAGATCCGGATAAATCTCTTTACGGTTCTGATCCTCGATCCAATTTGCGAATTTCTCATAAAATGCGCTGTTCTGGATGTTCTGGATCCGATCCATGGAGTAATACTCTCTGCTCCCAAAATTAAATTGATACTGCTTCACTTCGTCCCCATTGACGTAATGTTTGATAACAGGATCAAATACTCCGGTTTCGATCGTGTACTCCACAGCCTGATCCCCCAGGGCATCCACACGGAATACCCCATCTTGCAAAAGAGGGCATGTCGCAATATGTTCGACAATGCCCTCCAGGATTGAATCAGCCATGCTATCCTCCTATTTTCCTTGCACCTTCCAGGATCTCAGCTTTCTCAGCCACCTTCATTCGTTCAAACCACTTGGCTCCTCTATTCGGATCATAAGCTCTCGTTTCGGAAGTGTCCCAGTATTGTTTTCTGGCGTATGGTGCAATATACTCCACAATTCCGCTTCCTACTGTGGTTCCCAGTTTTCCGGATTTTTCCAACGTTCCAGTTTGAAAAGGTACTCTGGGGCTGCATCTTCGCAGCACCTCAGAATCAACGAATTTCTGCATCCGGGTAAACTTCTGGTTTGTTTTTGGAACAAATGAAGAATCCCACTTTAGTTCTGCTTTCCCGTTCTTTCCCTGGATGATAACGCCTCTCGGTGTCGTGATCTCCTTAAAAGCCACTAAGCACCACCTACTCTCCAGTGTTTTACGGCATCGGATCCCCTCCGGGTGTTGTCTGCATACTCGGTAACATGAACGATATCACGATCATACTTGAAAAGATCCAGGAAGTCCCGGATCCGTGACGATGTAATAACTCCACTGCTGAAATCAAAATCATCAAACTTCCATTCTCCATTATAGAAAATGGTTCCGGTAATGATGTAACAGCCTTTCTGCAACGTCCAATGTTTCTTAGCCTCTTCATCGTCTAGGAGCTTGTATTTGTCCTCTGAGATGTATGTCCGTGAATCCTGCACTCTGGCATTTACTGGGATCCTGATTCTAAAATGCAGATTCTCTTCACGTTCTGAGGCTGATCCTCCGGAAGATCTCATATCCACGAATGATACCTCCGAAATGTTGGTAGGGATAAAAACCTCCCTCCGGGTTTTTTTGTCCAGGCGAAGGTTAAAAATAGTGATGTCCTGGTTTGTAATCATACTTCCTTGACCTCCCTCTGTACGTTAAGCCAGTGCCGGACAGATAGATCTTCATGTCAGCGATCACTTCCTGACGCATATCTGATTCTTTCCCGGCATCAGCGTATGATACTGAATATCCATCGTTGCTCTCAGACTTCAATTCCTGGTTCCGGAGTTTTTGGTATGTGGAGTATTTCTCAACTGCACAGCATATCGCATCTTTTACGCAGTCAGGGATAACCTCCAGGCTCCTGATCCGTCCGAAGGTTATTGTATCTATCAGAGCCGTAGCCCATTTCAGATTCTGCTCAAAAGTGGTTTTACTTGTCTCTGTACCTCTGTAGTCCTTGGAATAGTAATCATAGTCAACGTATGACTTCCGTATAGCCTCGTCAGACATTTTTAATACACCTCCCGTAGATTTTCCCGTCTAAACAGGAAAGAACCTCTGAGGCTTATTTCTCAGCCTTAGAGGATGCCTTTGTAGTTTTCTTTGTTTCTGGGGCTGGTGTTACCGCCTGCTCTGTAGCACCTGCAGAAGCAATCTGGGATTTCAGATCCTGGATCTCTTTCTCTGCCTCAGCGTTTTTCTTCTCCAGATCCTCAATCTTCTTATCTGCATTTTCAGCATACTTGGAAGCCTCCTCCAGCTTTTCTTTCAGATCCTGGATCTCTTTCTCTGCCTGTTCCAGCTTTTCAGAAGGTTCTACGTGTTCATGGATCATATTACCGTCCATGTCTGTGATCGTATATCCCAGGGCAATATATGTTTTCTTCTTTTCATCCGGGATCTTTAATACTCTGTTTGCTTTTCTTGCTTTTAACATTGTTTCTCCTTTCTACGGGAAAAGAGCCGTTTCCGGCTCCATCCCATAACAAACACGGTTCAAATTATGAATGCTTTGTAATGTTGAACGCAATCGCATCAACTTTGTTTGGAAGTAAGAATACGTCCTCGAAAGATTCCTCGAAGTAATCCCACTTGCCCTCGGATCCGGCAGACGGAGGATCCAACTGTGCAAACTCATAGTTTGTAGGTGTAATGACTGCCAGTGGATGAACCAGGCACATGTTGATCTGATCTGCTGTAGAATCAACTTCCCAACCCTCTGTAAAGTCATATGCAGTTTTCATCATGTCAGTAGGTACACTGTCCGGGATCTCCACTTCGTCAATGGATGTGATCGCTCTCTTTAATGCTTCAGATCTCTTGGACACGTCAATAGTCTTGACGATTGCCTTTGCATTGGTAATGAGAGTACGAACATCCGGAGTAACGTAGAGAATACGTCCAGCTCTCGGAACTCTTGCATTGTCCATTGCAGTCATCATCTTATCGAATACGTCAAGGACATTATCCGTTGTGAGGACTGTCTGATCTGCCGTCTTGCTCTTTGCAGTGTAATCCGCATACAGTTTGGAAATGAGATAGCAGTTCATTTCTGGGAACTTCTGCTCCTCATTGAACACTCTTGTAATGTTCGCAATGGAGGCTACCTGGTTCGTTTCCTGGATATCACGAGGATGAACCAAAGTGCTCCATGTTCTGTGGTTAGTTACCTGGAGTGGTGTCCAGGAGTTGTTATAGTTACGTTTCTTCTGACCGATTGTGTCTCTGTCTCCGTCCACACGTCCGGTTGTAGTGATAGTCGGGATCTCAATCACGTTTGAGTTTACCCAGCGGTATCTTCCGTTGTTCGGTGTTGCAAAAAGAGCACCGAAGTAGAGTACATAAGGGAACTCCTGCTCCAGTGCCTGCTGATATTCTTTAGCATAATTTAAAGCTGCCATATTCTGTTATCCTCCTTAATTTTCTTTAGGCTGTCTTAATCTGTTAAAGCCCATGTTCAGGAATGGGTTCTGATTTCCTCCGGCTGGTGTTCCTCCGTTTGCTCCGGCAGAAAATCTCGGTGGATTTCCGCCCTGACCTCCGGCACCTGCTCCGGATCCTCCGTTGCCACCTTCGACACCGGATCCAGCACTGCCATCCTTGTTTTCGGTTACGAATGCACCTTTGTAGTCCTCATCCCCCATAAGGGAATCCATGAACTCTTTTGCTCCCAGGAATGTTCCGTTGTCATCCAACTGGAATTTCTTGGATCTCAGTTCGTCCAGTACGCCTTTTCTTGCGGCTTTTGATGTGAACTTATATCCAGAGAGGAACATATCCTCAGCGTGGGATCTGCTCTGAGCTGCCATCTGGTCTCTCAATGCCTGAGTATCGGTGTTATACTTCTGTTCCCACTCAGAAACCTTTTTCTTGATTCCGTCAACGTCCTGATCTTCAAAAGATTTGATCTGAATATTGGCATCGTCCAACTGCTTTTTCACTCCCTTGAGCTCTGTTTCCTTCGCATCGAATTTATCCTTTGCGATATAACCACCTGATGAAAGATCTACTACCTTGATGTTTTTATCTGCATCAATGGCAGCCTCCAGCTCCTCGGCAGTCATGGGAATGATTGCTCCGTTTTCGTCCTTCTTAAAAAGTTTCTTCAAAAAATCGTAAGCCATTGTCACTTACCTTCCTTTCTTCGCTGATTTCATTTAGATTCCGGTTCACTCCGGCTCTGCTATCGTGCATTTATATCCCGGCACGATGGGGAACTGAGTAGTTTATATGCCATTCCTCCAGGGCAAAGCAAAAGGATTGCCTTTTATTGACAATCCCTCTGCGTAAAGCATACCTGAGAGCTTCGTATAGCCTCATGCACACCTTTTATTCCATTGTGTGAGTATTTCTCCATTCTTACCGCTGATCGCCTATATCCGCCTCCTATTTAACCCATAGGTGGGAGATATCAGGATCACCGCCTTTCTACTCTGCTGTGTAATCTTCAATGACCGGAATACCGTACTCGATAGCACATGTATTTTCGATCTTGCATCCTCTGGCGTCCTGCCATCCTTTCGCAAAGTAGGCAATATCAGCACCAGCTAAAAGTTCCAAAGATTTTCCTAAGAACCATAACGGCTTCGCATTGACCGGCGCTTTCTCAAAGAAGGAATCAATTACTTCTACCGGTTTGCCAATCACCTTTTCTGCTGCCTCGATTGCTTTCTGACGTTCTGCCAGGATTTCTTCATCTGATTTGCCGCGCATCGGCTGGCTGATAAATAATTTCTTCATACTGATTTACACCTCCTGTTTTGGCTGAATGTTTCCACATCCACGACAATATGTTTTTTCACCAACTTCTTTAGTACACATACAATTATGTACTTCATCACATTTCTTTTCATCCACTTCTACATAGTCTTCCATATTTTTTCTGTGCCCCCTATTCTTCTGTATGACATGTATTGGTTATTTTACCGTATACATCCTCGTAAAGCTCCTGCTTATCACCGTTGTAGGTGTACTCAGCATAGATGCCATCTCCGCTGATAGTCGTAGATGCAAGGCACTTGTAATTCTGGAGTGTTTTGCATGACCACACCACGAATACATTCCCAAGGTCGATCTGAACCTCTGGTCTGTTCTTGTGATACCATTCGACGAGTTTCTTCTGTGCTACACTCTCGAAGTGAGCCATTCCTGTGATAATCATAGTAGACCTCCTAATTTGATTTTTTATTCGCCCATACAGCCTTTTGAGCTGTGGATCTTCCAAAATTGACAATCCTTCCTTCACTATCTTTGTACGCTACCACTTGGGTTCTGGCACTATCATAGCTCCGGTTGGTGTCATTGCAGAAGTTTTTCAACTCCCTCTCTTTCTTTTTCAGCTTCACGCTCTCCGATGTAAAATCCTCCTGGATGCACTGGATCTGTGCTTCGCTTCGTGATTCCTGCATTGCCGCATCGTAGCTGGAAAGAATACGTTTGATCTCTCGGATCTCTCTTTCATACGCTCTCTGGATCTGTGAACACTCATAATCTGTCAGCATATCGCCGTTGTATGAGTATTTCGCCCGGTCATATTCCGCCAGCCTCTCTTTCGAGTATGCCGGGCTTGATATTCCGGGCCAGAATGGATAGAAGCTGTGCCTGCAATTCCAGCCGCATAGTCCGGATCCTGATCCGTACCCGGTAGAATCTACGAAATTGGGATAATCCGGAGATGATCCGTGAATCTTAAAAACCCTCCCTTGCCATTCAGCATGAGAAGGTCTTGCTCCGGCATGGGCTGTTGTTTCGTAATATTCCACGTCCATGTCCTCAGCGTATAACTCTGTCAGTTTTCCGGCTGTCTGATTCAGTCCGGTTAATACAGATCTCCGGATCGCAACGTCAAGTTGTGTCTTGGATCCTTTTCCGTACAGCACATATCCACCATCTTTGGCGGCTTGTTTGATTGCCTCTCTGATCGCCTCATAGTACGAAAATCCACCGGAAGTTACTTTTAGGTAGGCAAGGTTGGTTGCCTCCAGATATAAGCCTCCAGTGGTGGATCCGGTTGTCATTGTCAGGTTGCGTATATTGCCATTTGTTTTCGCAATGGCAGCCTCTAACACCTGGTTCATTGCCGGAGATAATTTCAGGTCGATATCATAACCAGCTTTCAGAAGTGGTTGTGCATCATATCGCACTCCGGTTCGTGCAGAATCCTGGAAAAGTCTTTTTACCTCATTCTGTGACTTTCCGGATATCCTGGCAACATCCTTCACGATGTCCTGCATCAGTTCTCCATTCTCTCTGAGCTGTTTTACCTGCCATTTCGCACTATCCGTCATTTTTCCGGTCTTTACAATCCTACGGGCAATATCTTCCGCAATGGACTGATTCAGTGCGTCATACATGCCAAGCAGATAATCAGTGCATGAGTTCAGATACTCTGGTGTCAGCATGTGCCATTTTCCTGATCTTCCGGATCATTCCGGATATGGTAAAAAGGGCATGTCCTTTTTATTTCATCCGTACACTCTGGTGGATCTGTTTCACAGTCCCAGCACTGGTGGACGGACATAAGAAAATCCGGAACATTGTCCGGACTACCTATCATTGCCATATTCTCCTCCTACTCTTCCGGCGGATATGTGTTTTCCTCCGGGATGTATTCTTTTGCTTCCTCCTCGGTACAACCGAAGTACCACGCATAGAATTTCTCAATCTTTAATTTGCCAGCAAGCACCATGGACCATCGTCTCTGATACTCAACCTCAGTATCTTCCAGAACGCCATCCCCCCAGGAGCACAGCTTCTGGATCTCTCCAGCCGGAGTGATTCCGTACAGATCGCATAGCGTGTTCATAATTTCAATCAGACTATTTAATCCATTATCCCAGGCTTTCTGCATGTTGCTGACCGTTGTATAGGATCTCTGTTTTGACGCCTTGATCTCTGTAGCTGTCTTGTCAACCTGGTTCGGGTTGGATAATGTCCCGTATGCGAGCCCACACAAAAACTCTACTCTCCTGAGTAATTCATCTAGCCCCTTGAACATGGAACTATCCCGGATATCTGGGCTGTAAGGCTGGATCATAGCGTTATTGTTCTTTCCCTCCATATCGTAGGTACGGAACAATCGCTCACGTCCTCTCGGAAGGATCGGCTGTGCGTTCTTGTCAATATCGAAGATATCTTGTGATGCATCAATAGCAGCCTCTTTTGCTTCGTACTCCCAAAGGATCCGGGAATACTGGATATCTGCCTCCTGGATCACTTCGACTGCTCTGGAATAGGACGATGCTCCCAGTGGGGAATGAGGATCAATGTTGTTCGCTCTCGGAACCTTTACATACAAAAAGAACGGTCTTTCGATCCCGTCCATTTCCGTTACCGGCTCCAGTCCAGCCCATTCTTCGATTGCCTCCAATGGAACCTCCTGCATGAATGGGTGCTCCGCGCTGATCTGATCGTCCTCGGTTGTCATCGTGTTTAGCCTCTCAGATCTGTATGCCTTATTTACTACTGTGTAGTGATCCCCCTCCAGGTTGTGATGTTCCAGGCGTGTATAGAGGTAATCTCCAACACGTTTAGAATCAATAAAGACAGCTCCTGTGATCTCTTTGTTGCTGTTGAATGCTGTTGGATAAAATCTGTTCGCCTGAATAAAATCCAACTGGATCTTGTCTGGCTTCCCGGTTAATGGATCCGATCCGGAAACATACGGCTTTATCGCAATTCCTCCAAGGGCTGCCCACATTTCTACGATGTTGTCAAAATTGCTGAGGTAGTTCTGGAATTGATCGTTGAGGAAATCAGCTCTCGCACTCCCCTCCAACTTGAACTCAAACTCTGTCAGGATCAGTCTGGAGAACTCCTCTGCGATTGCAGCCGGAAGGTTCATTGTCCTGGTGTCCGCTTCGCCTCCCATCCACGGGGGCTTATTTTCATACATTTGAAGCCATAAGGAAATAGCATTATCCATTACTCCGGATGTTGCTATCTGCACATTTAGCTTCCGTTCCAAATTCTGCTTCGGAAACATCTTTCCTACCACCCTCCTTAAAAAATCTGTAATAGCCAACTGTTTCCACCTCCTATGTGGCTTTCTTGATGTATTTGCCTATATCTCTTTCCCAGGTGTACTCAAAGGCATCCAGTGTATCAATATCGGACGTACCATCGTCCAATCTTTCCAGATCAATATTCTTAGGGTTCCACACTGCCATACTGACAGCTTCCTGGAATGTCTCACATTCCTCGGTATAATAAAGCCGCCCCATAGCAGTAAGGGCGGTTGTGGCGAATATTCGATCATTGATTTTTGATTTCAAAGCATTTACGACCTTGATAGTTGCAAGTCCATTCTTTAGCAATGCTGTTTTCAATCCACGGATCAGAACCTGTTCTGCGGAATCTGCATATACCTTCGTGATATATCCATAATCTTTCAGGATCTCGTTTACGAACTTCACAAACAGCTTGCCAAGATCTTCCGGATCAATCTCCGCTACTCTCTTCTGGGTTTCCGGATCAATAGATCCCTCCAGGTATCGTTTGCTTTTCAAGACGATCAGTTTCTCGAATCCAACTGTCTCTCCGATTGCAACGAAAGAATGTCCAGATCCATTTCCACCGAAGTCCACACCGATATTTATTCGTGCGAATCCGCCTCGTTTTGCCAATTTCTGGGCTTCTTTCTTAGGCATAAGGTATTTGTTATCCCTGGCTGCTATCGAAGTGGCTAATTTAGCGTAAATCAAGCCTTCTGCAATGCTTCGTTTTCCTTCAATATCCCGGATGTACCAGATACTTCCTGGATCGTATCGGCTGATGATCTCGTCAATACGTTCCTGGGTAATGTTGATATTGTCAAAAATGGTAAAGTGTTCGTAATTGTAACCACCTACCAGCGTTCCCTTCCGGTTCTTCTCTTCCCACTTATCCAGATAATCAACATAGATCGGAGCTTTCGGGTGCTCAGGGTTCAGATCCCAGAATATCTTGATCTTCTTAGCGGCTAACTGTCGGTTGAACGCCTCTTTTATGGTGTTATCGTGGTGCAAGTTGATCTCTGTAGCAATCCACATACCGTATGAGTTACCACGGATCTTCTTGTAGCTGTCCGATGATTTACCACCAGCAAAAATGACTACCTTTTCTTCAAAGTTCGTGTATGGACCTCGAATAATCAGACAGTCATTGTCTTTATACTTACTCCATCGGCATTGTCCCCGGAAGATATACTCAAGTCCAAAGCCGTTGGCATCGCCTATATTCAATTTTGCATTCGCCATCGTGGATCCGGTGGCAAGGTGGAATTTATCCGGAGCACGGCACAATTCATAGGCGAAAGCAATAACATTATCTACCGTCTTTCCGGCACGAACAGCACCCTCAGCGATATTGTAGGTGTTATAGTGACACTTCTTGATATAATCCAGATGTTTCTGACCGAAATTGTAAGTGATGGTCTTGATCGGCATACAAACTACACCATCGTTCAGGATCTCTTCCCATGCGCTGTACCCGTGAATCAGAGCCAAGACATCTGAGATATCCTCGATCTCGACCGCCGCACCCTGTTCTTTCTGTTTCTCGTACTCGAACATTTGCTCTTTCAGTGCAAGCTCCGGATTAAATCCGGCAGTATCACGAATGAACTCCATCGCCCGGACATTTCCCTTCATGGCTTGTTGCATCGCACATACGTTGATCCAGTCAGCATACGTCCAATCGCAGTCCAGAAGTCCCAGGCTTTGCATCTGGACTTTCATTGCTGGTGTAATTTCCATGTTCAGAAGCTCTTGCATGGAGTTTTTCATGTTCTTTCTCCGCTTCTTAGCAGCCGCTGACGCAAGACCAGCTTTCCGTGCGTTGGCACGGCGTTGTTCCGGAGTTATATCCGTTCTGTTTTGTATTAAGTTTTCCTCATTTGACACATCACCACCTACCAACTTTTGTTATATTTCTGAGGAACGAAAAAGGCACCTCCGGATGTCCGGAAATGCCTCTCATTTGCTTTTGTGTTCTATTGTGGGTGCAGGATCTCGGCTCCGCCTCCCTGCCGCCTCTCGGCTTTACATTACGCCTATGTTGATATCATCAAAAAGGGAAAGCTGTCTGTATGCAAGTGACTGATCCTCTTCTATGAAGAAATCTGCCTTTGTCTTGCCTTTCATTTTTCCCTGGCGTGTATGTACGTCATACGCATAATCAGGAATCGGAATGTTTTCATTTCTTGCTTCTTCCATGTAGGCGTTGATCTGATCGTCTGTGAGCCCTCTTTTCCGATCGTAAACGAAATTGGAAAGTACGTCCGCATCTCTACTGTGTGGCTGAGTGCATAATAAAATGACCGCTTTGGAAATAAAGATTCTTCCTCCGAGCTGATCCCCTCTCTTTCCCTTGTTCACTATCTTGAATCCTTCGTACAGTGCCATGATCTCTTTTGTGATCGGGCCATAGCAATCTTCCGCCGATACTGTCAGCAATCTCTTCCAGCAATACTCACTGTACTTCGGGAAAAGTTCCAGTGCAAAATATCCTGCACATCTGACGTCTCCTCTTCTGATTGCTTTCTGCAATGATGAAGATACTAAGTAAAAATCGTAGCCTCTCTGTGTTCTCAAATCATATCCCATATTCTGTTACCTACCTTTTCTTTTATTGTAGCGTACAGAAAAACCGATGTAAAGGCGTATACTGCAATTTAACGAAATGTTCACAAAACCCTGATTTTACGGTGTTTCCTGGTCTTTCAGGATCTCTTTTCTCCTTACTCCTGCCTGGTACATGAGCATATCGTTTTTTATCCCTTCCGGGATCTCTGCTTTCCTGATGATCCCCAAACATTTCTTTGTATTCTCATTGAACTTGATAATTTCCTGGAGTAGTGAAGCTTCATATGTGTCTGCAATAGCTGGCACATCCTTATCCAGGCAATGGCTACTCCAGTACGGATGCAGCCGATCAACGAATGTATGAGAAGGGTTTACTCTTGGATCCAGCACGAACAACTCTCTCAATTCCTCATAGTCTACATCCATTTCAGAAGCGATAAAATAGAATTGCTGGCAAAAGGAAACTTTTGTTGCCAGAAAAGAGTTCTCCATGTATTTTGTTAATTCTGCCGTTCTGCTGTCCGTTATCCTAAACTGGTGTCTGGCATCGTATACATGCTGTAAAGCCTGGATGACTTCAATGCAAGCCTTTCTCTCTCCTCCCAGGATTGTAAAGTCGAAGCGAAAGTTGTTGCAATGCTGCGTACCTCCGTAGTATTCCGGGCTGAATATGATTCTCTTTCCGGTTTTTACCCGGAGTTGTTCCGTGGTTCCTGGAGATACTGTGCTCTTAATCACGTAGATCTCCGCTTCATTCTCCATGATCGCATTTTTTACCTCTGAGGTGTCACATAGCACGTGCTCTTCCTTTCGGATCGGCGTGTCCACACAAATAAATGCAATATCGTAACGGGCTCCGTAGGGAACTTCAATTTTGTTCTCTTCCGGTTTATATTTGTCTATGACGTCCGGGTGCAGCACTTCCAGTTCCTTCTCCAGGTTCTTCCCTACTACCCCGTGTCCAACTATCAGGATCCTCATTCTATCTCCTCACTTTCACTTTTGACTGATTGGTTTTGAAATTATGTTCGTAATATTTCCCCCACTTATTTTTCAGGTACTCTATGGTTTCATTCATGGTGCTTGAATTTTTATTCGTGTTGTTTCCTCCACTGTTTTTGTCATACTGTGCTTTGGCTCTCAGGTATTCCGGAACAATAATGATCCGGTTATTCAGAAGCTCACTCAGCTGGAAATCCGTATCTGCCTTAAACCGGACATTTTCATCATATCTGGATTTTAATGATGCCTTATTGAACCAGCACACTAATCCGATCGTAGAGGAAAACCGGAACTCCTCATTATACTTGATAACGGATTCCTGCATCCTGATACTTGCAAACCCCAGGTTCAGATCGCTCAGGATCTGTCCGATCCGCACCAACTCGGCGTCTATGATGTCCGGATCCGGGATCTCTTCCATGTTGACTTTATTCACATAAGAAAAACGCTCGATGTCATCATCAATCTGTACGATAATGTCCTCGGGCGTATGGTCTATGATCCACTGTCTGATTTTTGGCAAGCTGTCTATTTCCTGATCCGGTGCAGCTAGTATCTTCCTTACTCCTGCATCCAGGTATAGCTGTTCTTCCGATTCTCTGACTACATAGGTGCAATCATTCAGAACTTTATCAGTCTTTATGCAGTCATACCTCTTGTAGGATGGAACGTAGATCCCGAAGGTTTTATCCCTCTTCATCCTCCACTCCTTCCTGGCTTTCCTCTTCCTGATCCAGAGATCCGGCATCCGCAGCACTTACGATCTGGGCTTTCATATCGTGATACCAGACAGCCCGTGCTTTCAATTTCTTCTTGGAACCCATCCGGACGATCGCACCATCAATTCCCAGATTCCGGGTAAGCTCATTATAGTCCAGCTCATTCTTGCAGACGATCAATACATAATTGTATTTCTCCAGGTTGATAAGCTCCATTTCTTTTTTCTTCCGCTCGTTCGGATCCAGCTCTTTCAGATCCAGGCCAAGATCTGTAGTAAGATCTGCTGTCCAGTCTGCCAGCAAGTCCAGATCCCACTCTCCGGCGTGTGTATTGTCCTTTATGTTGATAGCTCTCAGATCCGCCTCAGAATAGCCGATCAATCGCTTACATAGAACAATCCTGTCCGGATCCTGAGCAGCCATTGTGGTTGCTCTCTGGTTGCCTCCAATGGCGTTATTATTTTCATCAATCAGGAATAAACCGAAATCTCCATACTGTTCTATGGATCTTTCCAGCTCTTCTTTCTTTTTCTTTTTGATCTTTCGTGGGTTCCCGAATCCGAACTTAATATCTCCTACTCGCATCTCCACTACTTCGATCCTCTTTTTGTTCGTTTCATCCATGCTATTGCACCACTCCTTTCCCATTCCGGCAATAAAAAAGACCGTATCATCCGATACGATCTCTTTGGAAGAATTATACGTCAGGGTAGAAACAATTCTGTGTATCATGCTTCCACGGATATCCCAGGCATCCGAAGATACCTGGGAATCATAGGAAAGAATGAGTACACCACAGCACCATGCAAATGCAAGCTCGGTTCCCCTTGCTTCACAATTTGCAGTTTATACTATATCATCGGCTGAAATGACAGTCAAAGGAAGAAAAACGGAAATTAGTCCCGGATCTCATATAAAACCATCGCATCCAGCCCAAAAAATAATGTGGTCAGATCGTTTCTTGCCTCTTTTGCGTCCTTCTGAATATTGCTGATATCTGTCTGGTAGATCTCAGCGATCTCTTTTGTTGTTTTCTTGGCGTCCTCCCTCTCCAGGTACATGTATTCGATCACAAACCATCGTCTGTGCATGACTTCCTGCGAAGAATTAAGGCAGTTGCTTTTATACACCTCCAGCATCCGGTCAACATGTGCCATGATAAACTTCACGGCATTTACTCCCCTGAGCTGTCTGTGCAAAGTCTTGTCATCCTCGAACAATTTGAACTTCATAAGTACGTCCATGTTCACAAGTGTTTCATCGACTTCCTCTGCCTGTTCCAGAGTGACAACTGCCTGTTCTGCATAATCCTTCAACTTTGTGTAATTCTCCAGGAGCTTCTTAGTCCTGAAAAGAAGCCCTCTCCATTCCTGCTTTTTCTTCTGGTTCTGCACGGTTATGTATTTTGATACGCCGTCCTCGACTGCTTTCTGGCAGAGTTCTTTCAACTCCTCCTCGCTCAGTCTCACTGTCTTTTGTTTTCCTGGTGTGTTTTTACCCATCTTACTACCTCCCTGGTGTCCGTTTCATTGACTTTTTTGGATCTTCATTTTATAATTTTAATCAGCGAATATTTTTAGAAGATCCTCTGTCTGCTACATGGCACCAGGGGATTTTTATTTATAGTTTATAACACAAAAAATAGGAACCATACCAACGTTGCAAGGCTTGTGATAATCGCTGCGAAAAATACAATCATAAGCACTACTCTTTCTGGTGTCCACTTCAAATGGCCTCCAAGTGCCATCTTGATCTGTTCTTCTCTTGAAATATTAACTCTTACAAGGTATTTCACCAGGAAGAATGCAACCCATAGTAAAATTGCTGATTTCCAAATCATCTTTACTCTCCTCCTAATATATAAGTTGTAGGGAATACACCACCTAACAGCCAGTTAGGATG